>Ga0182017_10000092_pt1 | contig 65296 bp, 52 predicted proteins | sample 712E3DmetaG_FD_120492 | JGI IMG/M metagenome (GOLD analysis project Ga0182017, IMG submission 120492) | Permafrost microbial communities from Stordalen Mire, Sweden - 712E3D metaG | ecosystem: Environmental > Terrestrial > Soil > Wetlands > Permafrost | place: Sweden: Stordalen | collected... | reverse complement strand
GTTTTCGTATTAATGAATTTATATTTAATATATAGAATATGTCATTTCTATAATGTTAGATATGATAAAGCCAGAAACAATAAAAACCTTCCAAATTTTGAATTTAAAAATTTAGATAATTTAACCTTCTGTAAAGATTCTTTAAAAAAGAAAACAGAAATTATATTAATATATTTTAATACGGAATGCAATCACTGTCAAGAAGAACTAAATCAGTTTGTTAAGAATTACAAACAAGTAAAACATTTGAATATTTTGTTTATTTCTTCACAGAAAATTGAAGAGTTACAAAAATTCTATAAACAAAATAATCTATGCAAATATCCGGAAATAAATATTTTATATTGTGATTTTCAGAGGTTTCAGCATTATTTTGGTATAGCAACTATACCGACAACCTGGATTTATGGAGATAATAGAGAGTTGAAAAAAAAATACAATGGTGAAGTTAGTTTAAGTATAATAATACATAGGATAGAAAGTGACAATTGAAACTAAATATTCGGCTGGGAAATTTATTAAACAAAAAGACCAAACAGATTGTGGTGTTTGCTGTTTAGCTTCTATTTATGGGCATTTTGGTGGAATTATAGGGTTAGAAAGACTTCGTGAACTCACCGGAACTACCAAACAGGGCTCAACTTTGCTTGGCCTATATCAAGCAGCATGTCAATTAGGATTTGATGCCGAAGGATTGGAAGGGAATACTGAACATCTAAAAAGGATTGGAACTCCTTGTATTTTACATGTTCTTATTGACAACCATCTACAACATTATATTGTTTGTTTTGGGTATGCAAAAGGTAAGTTTATTATTGGCGACCCTGCTTTGGGTATAGTTGAATATACTGAAGAAGAACTTGAAAAAATTTGGAAATCAAAAGCTCTGCTTAAGCTTAACCCTAATGAAAGCTTTAAGAAGGCAGAAGTACTAAAGAACGAAAAGCGAACATGGCTTTTAAACCTTGTTAAAAATGATTTTTCGCTATTAAGCATTATAGCATTTTTAGGTTTGCTAGTTTCATTTCTTGGCCTTACACTTACCATATTTTCGCAGCGACTTATAGATAAAATACTGCCAGATGGTAATATACAGAAGTTAATTATTGGTTTGATTTTAGTCAGCTTATTACTTCTAATAAGAGGTTGGATGAATTACATGCGAGGGCATTTTTTGAACATACAAAATCGTGATTTCAACAACCGACTAATTGATAAATTCTATGGAAGCTTACTTTATCTGCCTAAGACATTTTTTAGCAACCGTAAAACAGGCGAACTGGTTGCACGTATGGAGGACACCTCGCGCATACAAACTGTGCTTGCTTTCGTTTTTGGAGATTTGGTAAAAGATTTATTGCTTGTGCTTGTTTCTTTGGGATTTGTTTTCTACTATTCGGGCATTGTTGGCCTGGTTATGCTTTGTACCCTGCCTGCTTTCTTTTTAATTGCATGGCTCTTCCATTCAAAGGTGGTTAACCAGCAATATGAAGTAATGGCCGCCAATGCAAAAAAATCGGGCAATTATATTAATACGCTTCAGGGAGTTGATACTATAAAAGCCCACAGCAAGGAACACGATTTTTCGATGATAAACAAAGTGATTTATGGCGTTTTCCAGGATAAACTATTCGACCTGGGCAAAGTGGGCATTAACCTGCAATTAATTACCGATGCAGTTTCAGTAATAATTATTATTGCAGTTTTGAGTGTAAGTTCATTTATGGTGCTTTCGAAACATTTGTTAATTGGCGAGCTGGCAGCGCTTATTTCTATTGCCGGGTCAATGCTCCCATCCATTGGCAACCTTGCCTTTGCCAACATCCGCATCCAGGGCGCTAAAGTGGCCTTCGACCGTATGTATGAATTTACAAGCATTGAGCCTGAATATAAAAACGGTTTTGCCACTCAACCGGAAAAAGCAGGGGGTGAAAACAATCAAAATACTAAACTCGAAGCCAAGGAGAACAACCTTGTTTTTGAAACACTTATTGTTAATAACCTTTCTTTTCGGTTTCCTGGCCGTAAACAGCTAATTAAGGATGTTTCGTTAGAAGTAGAGAAAGGGAAAATAACCGGCTTAATTGGCGAAAGCGGTTGCGGTAAAACTACGCTTTTCTATATACTCGAAAAGTTTTACCAACCCGAAAGCGGTATCATAACCCTCAATTCCACTCCGTTTAATGAAATTACCACGCCCGATTGGCGCAATCTTATTGGAGTAGTACCCCAGGAAATAAGTATTTTTAACGGCATCCTTTTTGAAAATATTTGTTTAGCTTCATCGCAGGAGGAGTTTAAAAAGGTGCATGAATTTTGTATTCAATATGGCTTTGATAAATACTTCAACGCTTTCCCGCAATCATACTTAACTATTTTGGGTGAAGAAGGAGTGAACCTTTCCGGCGGACAAAAACAACTGGTGGCATTAGCCAGGGCTTTATACAATACCCCCCAGCTTTTGCTGTTAGATGAACCAACTTCTGCCATGGACAGAAATACGGAACGGTTTGTGCTTGATCTTATCAATAGCCTGCGCCATCAAATGGGTATATTTATTATTACACACCGTTTAAGCATGGCGAAATTTGCCGATTGTATTTATATACTTGAGGATGGCATTATTACAGCTAAAGGTTCTCATAGTGAGCTGATGCTTAATGAAAATCTGTATAGCGCATCGTTTAAAGAGTTGGGAGTGTTGGCATAAACAATAAGATAAATATAACATGAGTAAAGAACCAGTTGTGGGCTATTCAAAAAAATGCTCCGTTGACAATTTGTTTCTAATGCAATCGGACTTTATTAAAATAATATGATAATCAATAATATCAAATTTTAATTATATTATCTAAAAGAATTAAATATGCATGATTTACATATTGATTTTAATGAGCAATACCAAATGTTAAAAGTAAGACAGCGTTTTTTTACTTATGTAGGTATAGCACTTTGCATGGTTGGTTTATTAACTGTTTTTTCTGACAAAAAAAGTTTACATCAGATAATATCATCGTCTCTTAATTTTATACTTGGATTGATATTTATTATTATTCAATCAAATCTACATATTTTTAAATGGACAAAGTGCTATATTGATATATCGGATTCAGAAATACGGTATAAGTTTTGGATAATTCAACGAAAAACTAATATTAAATGGGATTCGGTGAAATCTCTGACATTGGATTTTACTAAAATATATTTTGATTTAAAGACTCAAAAAACTATTAAATTGAATTTGACGTTGGTTTCAGATTCTACCAATGGAAAAATCAAAGAATCTCTTTTGGGATTTGGGAATAAAAAGGGAATAAGAATTATAAAAAAGAACAATAGATTAATCTAAAGTTTCATAGTAAGCACTTGCCTCTAAAAAATACAAAATGTATCATAAACTTAAAGATTATATTTTACCATTTGCCATTTGCTTTATCATTTTTATCGGATTTTGGAGTGTGGAAAGTACATTTTACATACTAATATCCGCATTTATTTGGTTTTTTATCAGTGATTTAATTTCGGGCAAAAAAAATTTAAACCGGTATAGGTTTAGTAAAACTGATTTAGCTATTATATTCATTTCAATTGCTGAAATTATTTGTTATTTAACTTCTGTTTATAAACCGAATAGCTTCGGTTTTACACTCAAAATCCTGATACTTTCTTTATTTTACTTTTTTGTCAGATTTACTATTAAATATTCTTACCAGAAACAAGTTATATTATTTTTCATTGCAATATTCGGCTTTCTTTTATCCTTACTTACTATTTTTTCTTTCTTATTTTTTCAGTTCAACATTACCTACGAAGGTTTTAAAGATATTACAGAATTCAGAAATCTTTATATGCCTTTGGGGTATTACTCCAACGAATGGGTTACCGTTTTGCTTGCCTTATTGCCATTTCAGATTTATGCCCTTAACTATGGCAAAAAACAATGGTTAAAATTTGGTTTCAGTTTAAGTGTTTTATTAACCATTTTTTCCATCCTGGTTTCATTTTCCAGGGGGGCTTACGTTGCTTTATTATCTTTTGCCCTGATAAGTTTTATGCTTTTATATATTCTCAAAATATACAAACCCCAGGCGCTTTTAAAATACTATCTTTTTTTCTGCATATTGTCGGTATTGTTCATTACCCCTTATTACAGCAATGCAATATCAACTATTTCCATGTTTAGCACTACCTCACACCAACGCAGTTTTGAAGGCAGAACAAACGTATGGAAGAATTCGATACAACTCATAAAAAAATATCCCATAACAGGAATCGGGGCTAACAATTTTTCGCTTAAATATAGCGCCATTAACAAGAATGAAGATAATCCGTTTAGTGGAGGAAGGGTTGCCAATTCATTTCTTCAGTTACTCATAGAAAAAGGGATTATAGGTGTAGTAGCCTATAGTTTTTTATGTGTAGTATTTTTTACTGCTTCATTTAAAAAAAGGAACAAGAATACCTATGAAAACGTTTCTTTCTTCCTGTTTGTAGCTTCCGTTATTTCAATATTTATAAGGGAGATGTCATTTTCGTCCGTTTTCGAAAATAATGGTCTTGTGTTGCTTTTATTTTTAATGATACTTAATAATACGCATCATGTTGAATATTCCGAAGAATTATCCAATTTTTTTGAGGCTTAACCCATTCTTTATCCTGATTATTGCATTCCTGGTTAGCTTATTGTGGTTATGGGTTTTTCATGTCAGGTATAAAGCAGCAGAGAAGCGTAATAAGCAATTTTTAACCAATTTTTATAATGTCAATGACTCTGATGCAAATGATCATATTGCCAAAGCTCTTTCGTTTAGTAAGGGCAACGCTGTTTATTATGCAAACCAGGGATTGTTTTTTGTGAGAAATGTTGGAAGGCAATTTGAAAAAATTGTAAATGATTCGTTAAAAATAACAGTGTCAGACAAAAAGAAACTACAAATGGCTCAGGAGGCTTTTGAGAAAGCCACTGAATTAAACCCGGACGATGCTTTATTCATTCATAATCTTGCATGGATTCGTTATTTATTGGGTGATACCATTGCTGCAATGAGCAACTTTAATAGAACAAATGAACTCGATCCAAATATTGCCTTATATCATATCAGCAGGGGTTTAATTTTTGAAAGAGAGGGGGAAATAAAAAAGGCAGTAAAAGAATATTTATTGGCTATTTGCTTATCCCCTGACATTATTGATTCTGATTTTTTCATTCATTTGAAAACTTGTTTTCCTGAAAAAACAGATAGCATTGGTAAGGAAGCAATAAAATGTCTGGAAAACAAAGTAAAACAAACCAATAACCCTATTTTTAAAGCACGGTTGGCTAAATTATATCTCAGCAACAAACAATATACTAAGGCTGAAAAGTTACTTACTGAGGTTACAAAGCAATTACCTAACTTAAACCGGCCTTGGTATTATCTGGGAGTTATTGAGGAAATGAAGAATGATACAAACTCATTTAAAAAAAGTTATCAGAGATCACTGCTTTTAGATCAAGCCGATTATTTACCCAATTTACGTATGGCAGAATATTATTATCGTTTTGATCCTAAAGCTTCGTTGGCTTATTATCGAAACGCTTTAAGAAGCTGGTGCATGTTATATTCTGACCATTATTATAAAAGTGTGAGAATTTACGATTCAAAGTTGCTGTCAAATGATGTTTTTCCGAGCGGATTACTTTCATATATCAAACCTGCTTTCGACTACAATCTTTATTGCCAGAAAATTTCAGGTATATATGCAATGACAGGTAAAAAGAAATTGGCAGAGTATTACAATAAATTGTCAATTGGAATAATTCCGGTTACCGATATTTTAAATAATAAAACTTTAAACTCAAATTATTGATTTTTAAACAAGCTCAAATTATTTAAGCAAAAAATAAAATTTATTTTAAACATGAAAACCAGTATTAAATTCAGTTTTTTATTTTTATTTACTGTAATTGCTTGCAGGCCAAGTTTTAAGAATAAGCTTAATGAAGCTTTATATATAGCGGGAAAGAATAAGCCTGAACTTGAAAAGGTTATAATACATTATAGCAGAAATCCAGATGATAGTTTAAAATTAAAAGCTGCTTATTTTTTAATTGAAAATATGGGCAATAAATTCGGCCTTTACCCGGATATTAAAGCCGCGAATAAATATAATGTTGTTTTCGAAAGATTAAGGGCTTTATATAAAAATAGAGCAAATACTATGGAGAACAGAATGGTTATTAACCCAATAATCAAAGCCCTCTGGGATTCCATAGAACAAAAAGTTGGCGACATCGGTATCGATAAAAAGCTGGATTGCCAGGTTATCAAGGCTGATTACTTAATAGAAAATATTGATTATTCTTTTAAAGTTTGGTATGAAAAACCCTGGTGCAGACATTTATCATTTGAACAATTTTGTGAATCTATTTTGCCATATCGCTTTAAGGATGAACCATTACAATACTATAAAAAAAGATTTTATCAGGAATTTTCCTGGATCGATGATTCTGTTAAAGATAAAACTGATCCAAAAGAGGCATGTTTAATAATGAACAGGCATATTGCCCAAAATTTTAATTTTTCCGATAAATTAGATAAATATCCATTGAGGGGAATCAACGATATGTATAATTTAAACGGGGGAGCTTGTATACATAGGTACCTAATAGTGGCATGTATTATGCGAAGTTTAGGCATTCCGGTTATGCGTGAGTTTACCCCGCAATATTGCGGTTTTCCGGGATTTCATGATTGGTTCGTTTTAATTGATAAAAGCGGAAGGACATTGCCATTCAATGGTGGAGAACCTGAAATTAGTTTTCCTGAAAAAAAATTAGTACCACTTGATCGCTATGATAAAGGTACAAAGATATATAGGATAACTTATAAAAATGGTTTTAATATATTGCAGAAGGAAATTTCATCTTCATTCATTCCGGAGACATTTAAGGAAGCTAATCTCATTGATGTAACTAACGAATATGATTTCCAGAAGGTTGATTTAAAATTTACCCTTGAAAAAGACATTCCATCTAAGATTAAATATATTTTTTTATGTTGCTTTGAATATTCGAACAAAAGTGTATCTGTGAGTTATGCTAAAAGAAATAACAACCAGGTTGAATTCAAAAATGTTGGGGTAAATAGTGTTTATTTTCCAGCTTATTATTCGAGAGGAAATTATATTACTATGGCAAACCCTAAACTTGTAAATAATAATGGTGACATCTACGATCTTAATCCGGAATTTAAAAAAACCATAACTGTTGAACTCCACAGAAAATTTCCACCTTTAAAAAAAGAGCTGACTAAGTATGCTAAATGGCTGTATGGAGCAAAAATTCAGGCTTCGGAAGATATTTTATTTTCAAAACCTATAGTACTTTTTGAGAAAGATACTATTAACATGGATTTTGAATATAAGGTTATTCCTATTAATTCAACAAAATCATATCAATTCTACCGTCTTTTGCCTAAGGATACAAGTAAGTTATATCTGGCTGAATTGAAGTTTATAACTTCACATTCCGAATTGCCCTTTAAATTTATTGGGTTTACAAAACAAACCGGTTTTAATGTTAATACAGAAATCACCAGGGCATTTGATGGGAATATTGCCACTAATGCAAATTTGCCGGAACAATCATGGATAGGGGTTGATTTTGGGCATCCGGTGAAGCTTTCGAAAGTAGAATATTTGATTAGAAATGATTTAAATGTAGTGGAAATAGGAGATGACTATGAACTATTATATTTTAATAAGGAATGGAAAAGTCTCGGTAAACAAAAAGCCGGTGAGAACCGCTTGTTTTATAAGAATGTACCTCAAAATGCATTATTATTATTAAAAGACTTGACAAAGGGAACTGAGGAGCGGATTTTCATTTTCCGTGATGGTACTCAAAAGTGGTTGTAGAATTGTCTTATATCCATTTTTCTTGTATAGTCAAGGTACAGCTGAAATAGTCACCAAAAACCTTACCCTTTTCGAACGGTTAATCAACCCTATCAAATCAGCATTAAAAAAGTTGTTATGAGACCCATCAGACACTGTATAGTTATAATAGTTATATTAGTGAAACTTAATTGTCCTAAACCTTTTTTTAATTTTTTTTAATTGTGGTTAAAGCGCAATTAAATTATTTCCCCTTTGAAATCATGTTGAAAGCCTGACTGAAAGTTATAATTCTTGAAAACGATAATTTTTACTAAATTGGTGGTTTGTTCAAACTACATAGGTGATAGTTTGGACTTGGTGGTTAGTGAAAAGGCCACGTCGAGACGATCTGGCCTTTTAAGTATGTTAAAACGACCGATAACTGAGAAGCAGGAAATAAAGATAAATAGTCTCACAAAACGCATCTCAATGGAGATTTGGATGTTTGTTTACAATAAATTAGATTTGGTTGCCCATAAATAAAAAAAATGAAAACGTTTGATATATAATGTAATAAAAAATGCATCTATAAAGTAAGCTGTGCGTGATTTTAAAAAAAACATCTTCACCTATAAAAGCTAATTATGAAATTTAGACTTATTCTTTTGTTAATTGATTTGATTTTAATTGTAAACTTAAATGCTCAATCAAAAAAGGAATATATACAATACCTTAAAAACAACTCCATAGACATAAAGAATTCTGGAACTAATTGGGATTTGGTCTTGGATTCATCATTTTACACGAATGATTTTTTCTGGGTAGGCGAAGAACATGCAATAAAGTACTCATATGATGCGCTATGGATTTTATTTAAGCAAATTCATAAAAAAGTTGGCTTTAAATACTATTTACTTGAAGCAAGCTATATCTATGAGTTTTATTTAAATAAATATTTAGAAACCGGTGATGAAAAATATTTGAATATGGTTTTTAAGGCTACAAAAGGAACCATGGGGTGTAATATAGATCAGTTTGAGTTTTATCGAAAATTATACCAATATAATCAAGGGCTTTCAAAAGAAAAAAAGATTGAATTTATAAGTATTGATATTGAACATCAATATAATGAAACTGATAAATACATTCGCTCATTATTTCACAATCTGGATTTACCAAAAGACACGAGCGATTTCGTTAATATATTTCTTCATACCGAGGGAGATTATAAAAACCTATATAAGAAACTTTCAATTGATTTAAGTTCTGATTCTATTAAATATAAAATGATATTTAAGTCTGATTATTCGACGTTTTGGTATTTAGTTAGGAATATAAATTATACTTTTCAGGCATATGAGGTAATAAATTCACCCAAACAGTGGGATCAAACAAGAGATAGTTTAATGTTTGAAAATTATAAAATTCGTCTTCTTAATCATGCTTTTATGAAATCAAAAGTATTTGCATATTTTGGTACAAATCATTGTTATTTAGAAAAAACTAAAAATATACATTGGATTGCTTCATTGATTAAAAATTCAAACCCAGCATTAAAATCAACATCCATAGTGATGTTATACTCTGGATGCAAGGCAATGAGACCCATTTGGCTTTTTCCAAAAAATAAACGGATATCTTCGAAAGAAAATAAAGATTATGTAAACTTTTCTGTTGATGGTGATTCGAAGAATATTCATAGAAAATCTTCAAGGGGTAATTATATATTATTCAATATAATCAATACTGCTACTACATTTAAAACTTCAAAAATATTTTTAAATGATACTGATAATGATAAATTTATGCGGGATTATTTTCAATATATTTTATTAATTAAGGATTCACCAGCATCAGTACCATATGGACAATAAAACCACGCACAATACGTATATCCTTACTTTTTTTAGCCAATGACTGCGAGGGAAAAGACAGTCAATGAAAAACCGAATGTTTCTTAACTGTTTTTCAATTGTGGTTAAAGCGCAATTAAATTATTTTGCCCATAGAAATCATGTCGAAAACAAGCAAATCGGACATTTGCCATACCCAGAAATAAAGTATTTTATTGAAATTATTTGGCAGAAAGAGGGGGCAATAACAATTAATCATATCACTTATGCTGCCTAAAAGCCTTATATCCATCACCTCCTAATAACCAATAAATTTGAAACATCCCATAAAGCCTGGCTCTTTCTTCCCCCAAAAAATCATTGAGATGTAAACCTGTAGTTTCGCGCTTATCCAGTAAGCGTTCTATATTGGCCATTTGCTGGTCAATTTCTTTTTGCACTATTAGCTTTTGCTTTTCGTCTATTGGTTGCATAGGTAAATTTTATAATGGAGGTTATTATTGTTTAATGACAGTAATAATGTCTTTTTAGTTGCACTAACCAAATAGAATGCCAAATAAACAATTTATACAATCGTTTTTAAGGTTAATCAATCAAATCCTTTTATCCTTGACCTCCTGTCCAAAGCTAATCAGATTAAACATTTCCCTCATCCTGCTATTAAGATATTTTTAGGGTTACGACTCTTATATAACTTGTTTTTAAAGTTCAAATATTCAATAATATAACAAGTTATTATTTTTGGGGCTATATGCCACCGTACTAAGGGACTAAAAAGCTATTGTTTCCATCAAATATGCAATATCATTAACCAGCTTTTCGTTTATAGTATTGGGATTGGGTTCAATTTGTATAACAATATTTGCGAAATTGCCAACAAATAGAAACATTTGTTAGATAAAATGTTGATGGAAAGCCCGTTTTTTCGACCTGTTGGCATTAAAATTGCTATTGCTTTACTGATAATCCACGTTCAGAGAACCTTGACATTGTTTAGTATGCAATAGACCTCAATACCGAAATTTTTATGGGAAATGACATTTTTCATCATGTATTTACAGAGTTATTATCCCCTCAAATTAATGACCTCAGCCAAACTACACCGGAGTATAGGGATTATTTGCACCAGCTTTATTTCAGTTTTAAGACAGAAATTACAAAAAACATTAACTGCTCGGATAATTTAGTAAGTACTTTGCAATATTTGAACGATCTTTTGCTTTGTTTTAAAACATTAGAGAAAATGCTTCGTCATAAACCAACTGATCTGTTAAGCACCCAAAGCTCTAAAAAGACAGTTCAGGATCACGGTATAAAAATTATCATTTATTTGATAAAAAAGAAAATTCACATAGTTAAGTACCTAATCAAAAACTGGCAGATTTTAAATAATAGTTTAAATCAAACTTGTACAAACCAACCAAACCGATTGAGCTGGCTCATATCAGATACTGCCTTACTGGAATTGTCTGTGGCTCTTGCCAGATCAAAAGCTGTTGGGGATGTGTGTGGCAAGGAAGTAAGTCCTAAAGTTATTGCCGAGGAGTTAAGCAGGATGTTCGGCATGAAATTAGGCTATATTGAAAGCAAATTATCAAAAGCAAAAAATCGCAAGAAAGACTCATCTCCATTCCTTACACAGTTAAAAAATAGTTTTGAGATTTATTCCCTTAGTAATCTCTGAAAATAATTTTCCCCATTTTATGCGGGTTATAGAATAAAAACATTCCACTTGAATGTCAAGTGGAATGTTTTTGTTTTTGGCTTCTATTAACATTGTTCCAGAAATCAACAAGTAACTTTTTAATCTGCATACTATGGATTTGAAGTTAATACAAGCCAAAGACATCAAGGCCATAAGGAGTGAGTTAAAAGCATTGCACCAAAACACCGACGAATGGCTCTGCTGCGAAGAAGCCATAAAATTTCTTAGAATTAGCAAACGAACTATGTTTCGATACCGAATATCAGGTAAACTTGCATTTTCGAAAAACGGGCGAAAAATTTATTTCAAAAAGTCTGATTTATCGGAACTTTTGGATAACTATTACAATAGCCTGATTTGATGTTTATTAAAAATAAAAAATCATTGATTGGCCGAAGGCTTTTGAGGTAAGAGATAGTCAGCAAATTCTTTCTTTTGTTCGTCTTCAAAAGAATCAAGGTAGTTCTCAGTGGTCTGAATTGTATGATGGCCTAAACTATCACTGATATAGGAAAGTGGCACGCCATTTCGTTTTAGAATGGTAGAATAAGTATGACGGGCAACATAAGTAGTTAAATCGCTTCCAATGCCAAGCTCTTTTGCTATCCGTTTCATATATTTGTTTATGGTTTTGATAAACATTTGTACCACTAATTTTTGACGCTTAGGAGACATCTCATTGTTTAAAATGGGAAAGATGTAATTTTCGGCTTTTAATGGCTTTGTTCCCCATTTATCTATAATTTCTCTGGTTTTATCCGCCAGAATCACAACAATAGGTTTAAGGTTACGACTTGTCCTTTCGGTTTTTGACCTGTAAAAAATGAGTTTATCTCCTTCAATGTTCCTATACCTTAATTTGCATATATCTATTATGTTTGCTCCATTACATAAATAAGAGAGTAACCAGAAATCCCTGGCTTTGTCTTCATTGGTATAAGGAATAGTTTCGTAGGCAATAATTTTTTGGATTGCATCAATGTTTATAGCCTTTTTAACATTTTTTCCAGTGGGTATTTGATACTTGGATTTACCAAAGGGATATTGTTGGGGTTTGATTATTCCTTCTTGTAAGGATTGATTTACAAGTGTTCTGAGACTTCTTAAATATATACCAATGGTTGTCATTGAATTTTCCTGGGCAATCATCCATTTCTCATATTTTTTAAGCAACTCCTCAGTAATGTCAGAAAACTCCAATTCCTCATCAAACTTGCAAATGCTACTTCGGGCGCAACCATAAGAAATTGCAGTTCCTACTCTTCCTTCTTTTTCCAATTCATTAATATAAGAGTTAAACCTATCTTTCACTTTTACTAAAGAGCCTTTATTAAAGAATGTTTTTTCAAACAGTGAAAAAGAAAAGACTTCCATATTTTCAATAAAGCTATCGGCTTCCTTAAGTATCTTATCAACTTTAAACCTGATTGCTTTATAAGGTTCACGGGGCTTTTCACCATACACTTTTTTCCATTCTTCTTCTGTAAGGTGTATATTAAGACCGTAATACTTTCTCTCTCGTTGATAAGTTATACGCAACTTTACTGGATAATTATCATTTTTAGTAGACCGTCTTATATCTAAAATTATTGATGATGTTGCTTTCATAAAAATAAAATTTGATACACATTTTGATACACAAAACTAATTAAATTTAAATAATTACAAAAACTCAAAAAAGCTATGTCAGAATTATTATACTGAATGTAAATAATTTACAAAATAAAAATAAATCAAAAAAAATGTTACAAAATGTGGTTCGTCTGACTGTTAATCAGAGGGTCCCAGGTTCAAGTCCTGGAGGGGGAGCAAAGATAGAGAACCATTTACGAAGTGAAATTTGTGAGTGGAATTGCGGATTTTGCAACACAAGGCATCAATGGATTTACTTATCTAAATTGTTTCAACAGTTCCTATCCGTTACAATCGGCAATCTTATATGTAACAGTATCAAATCTGGGCTTTATCGAATCACAAAACGACAAAGAGTATCTTAATAATGTTTGAAATTACTATACTTATTTAACAATACCCAAAAAATATATAAAACTTTAATCTCTTTAAATTCTACCATTTCTAAAAAATTATTTAATACTTTTGCACGAATATTTGTGCAACAATGAAGTCAAGAGAATCCAGAAATATACAACGGCGCCTTCGAAGCTCGTACATTACTTCTGTTATTTCCATTTCTCTTGTGTTATTTATGCTTGGGTTGATCGGTATTTTACTTATCAATGCCCGCAAAATTTCAGATTATGTAAAAGAAAATATTGGTTTTACCGTTTTCTTAAAAGAAACGGCGAAAGAAGCTGATATATTTCGCCTGCAAAAAACCCTTGACGCTACAAAGTACATCAAGTCAACCGAATACGTCACCAAAGAACGTGCTACCAAAGAATTCCAGGAAGAATTAGGGGAGGATTTTGTGAGCTTTTTGGGGTATAGTCCTTTATTATCATCTATTGAAGTAAAATTATACGCGAATTATGCCAATGCCGACAGTATTGCAATGATTGAAAAAGAACTGCAAAAATACGAACAGGTAAAAGAAGTATTTTACCAAAAATCGGTAGTGCACCTCATTAATGAAAATGTGCGTAAAATAAGCTTGACTATTTTGGCGTTTTGCGGCTTGTTGTTTGTAATTGCCATTTCGCTCATTAATAATACCATCCGTTTGTCAATTTATGCAAAACGTTTTCTTATCAATACTATGCAATTGGTCGGGGCTACAAAATCCTTTATCCGCCGGCCTTTTTTATATAAAAGTGTATTACATGGCTTCTATGGGGCAATTATAGCTATCGGGTTAATAATTCCTTCTCTTTTTTGGGCCCAAAAACAACTAATAGATATTGTCGAATTAACCGATTTATATTCTATCTTTATTATTTGTCTCATTCTATTATTTATAGGTATTATTATTAATTTTATATCAACCTGGTTTGCAGTAAATAAATTCTTAAGGCTACATACCGATGATCTTTATTATTAAAATAAACAGATTAGAAGGTATAAGGCAAAAGTTTTTCTTTTACTGATTGCTGCTTTTCCCTTAATTGTAAAACATAGAATAATTTATCAAAATAAACTTTAATCACGATATGAAAAAGGAAACACTTAAAAAAAATGAATTTGCTATTAGCAAAGAAAATTACAAACTGCTTATTATTGGATTTATTATTATCGTTATTGGATTTTTACTGATGATAGGAGGCCACTCAGACGACCCTAATGTTTTTAATCGTGAAATTTTTAGTACCCGACGGATAGTCATTGCCCCGCTTGTTGTTGTTTTTGGCTTTGCATTCGAAATTTGGGCTATCATGAAAAAACCTAAAAATGACGAAGAATAAATATTTGAATATCCAAATACAAAATTAAATTATAATGAATATTATACAGGCAATTATCCTTGCCATTGTGGAAGGTATTACTGAATTTTTGCCTATTTCCAGCACTGCTCACATGAAATTTACCAATCCATTGATTGGTGTATCCAATTCGCCTTATGTTGAGATGTTTGAAGTTGTAATCCAATTGGCAGCTATCTTGTCAGTCGTAATCTTATACTGGAAAAAATTCTTTGACTTTAAACGGGTAAACTTTTATGTCAAATTAATTATAGCTGTCATTCCGGCGTTAATAGTTGGGGCATTGTTTAAAAAACACATTGATGCAGCTTTGGGTAACCTTTACTTTATTGCCGCTGTGATGATTGGAGGAGGTATATTATTGCTATTTATTGACAATTTCTTTAAAACCACTATTATTTCCGAGGAAGAAAAAATTACCAATAAAAAATCTTTTATTATTGGTTGTTTCCAAACATTATCAATCGTCCTTCCCGGACTTAGCCGCAGTGCGGCTACTATTATTGGAGGTATGAGCCAGAAACTTACACGAAGCCTTGCCGCGGAGTTTTCTTTCTTACTTGCAGTGCCAACCATGCTTGCAGCTTCTGTAAAAAGCTTTTATGATGTATATAAAGAACATCCTGAAGTCTTAAATAAAAGCAACATGGGTATTCTGGGTATTGGAAGCTTAGTATCTTTTATTGTTGCCTTAATCGCTGTTAAATTTTTTATAGGATATTTGCAAAAACATGGTTTTAAATTATTTGGATTCTACAGGATAATCGCAGGATTAGTGATGTTAACGCTGCTCTTACTTGGGATAAATTTAAACATTATGGGATGAACTTTGTTGAAGGAGAGGTTCTTTTAATAGATAAGCCTTACCAATGGACTTCGTTCGACCTGGTAAAGAAAATAAGGTATATGCTAAAGGTCAAATATAAGTTTAAGAAACTAAAGGTGGGCCACGCGGGGACGCTCGATCCGTTGGCATCTGGCCTGCTGATTATTTGTACCGGTAAAGCAACCAAACGAATTACCTCGTTTCAGGATCAGGAAAAAGAATATGTAGCTGGCATACTTCTAGGGAAAACGACACCTTCATTCGATCTGGAAACAGAATTTGACAATGATTATCCCACAGGGCATATTAACAGGGAAATGATTGAGGATATTTTGAAATCGTTTCTGGGTGAATCGGAACAGAAGCCACCAGTGTTCTCGGCCAAATTTTTTGAGGGTAAACGCGCCTATGAATATGCCCGAAAAGGACTGGCCATTGAGTTGAAAACAAGCAGAATATCAATTACTGAAATTGAGCTGCTCAAATATGAAATGCCCGAAATTTTCATTCGGGTACGGTGCAGTAAAGGAACATATATTCGGTCATTGGTTCACGATATTGGAGCCCGACTTAATAGTGGGGCCTGCTTAATATCACTCAGACGAACTGCTATAGGCTCTAACACAATAAATAATGCATTGTCTGTCGAAGAATTTGAAAATAAATTAGCACTTTTGTAGCCATTTTTGAAAGTAACCGTATAATGAAATCCAAATTATAACAATATATATGAAGTTATCGCAATACAGGTTTAACCTGCCTCAGGATTTGATTGCTAAATATCCTACAGAAAACCGTGACGAGTCGCGCTTGATGGTTCTATATAAAGATTCAGGAAAAATTGAACACAAAATTTTCAAAGAAATCATCAATTACTTTGATGAAGGAGATGTAATGGTGTTTAATAATACCAAGGTATTTCCTGCACGATTGTATGGAAACAAGGAAAAAACCGGAGCTGAAATTGAAGTTTTTTTGCTGCGCGAGCTAAACCGGGAACAGCGCTTATGGGATGTATTAGTTGATCCTGCCCGTAAAATTCGTATCGGCAATAAATTATACTTTGGTGAAAACGACATATTGGTAGCCGAAGTTATTGATAATACCACATCCAGAGGACGCACGTTGCGTTTCCTTTATGATGGTGATTACGAAGAATTTAAAGCAACACTTTATCGTTTAGGGGAAACACCATTGCCAAAATTCATTAAACGCGATGTAGTGCCCGAAGACCGTGAGCGTTACCAGACAGTATTTGCCAAGCACGAAGGGGCCGTTGCTGCCCCAACTGCAGGTTTACACTTTAGCCGCGAATTACTGAAACGTCTCGAGATAAAAGGTCTCCACTTTGCCGAAATAACATTACATGTTGGATTGGGCAATTTCCGCTCCGTCGATGTTGAAGACCTTACCAAACATAAGATGGATTCCGAACGAATAATCATAACCGACGAAGCTTCTGATATTATAAACGATGGCCTCGAAAAGCGCACTCACATTTGTGCTGTTGGTACAACTGTGCTCCGGACACTCGAGAGCTCCGTTTCCACTAACAAACGCTTAAAACCTTATGACGGATGGACGAATAAATTTATTTTTCCACCTTATGAATTCAGTATCCCTAACCGGATGATCTCAAACTTCCATTTACCATTGTCAACCTTGCTAATGATGGTTTCCGCTTTTGCAGGATACGAGACATTGTTCGAAGCATATAAAGTGGCTATAAAAGAAAAATACAGGTTCGGCACTTATGGCGATGCCATGCTGATCTTATAAATTATAACTGTCATTGCTGATTAGACTATAGACTGTCAGGGGTTTAGAAAAATGCAAATCAATTAGCGTTCCGGTTTTTCCTAATCTCAGAAAGGTAAAACGTTGTAAGAAACTTACCTATGGCCTAATAGCCTGTAACCTGAATAGTTTCTATAACTTATATATTCTCCTTGAAATTATTTTCAATATCTATTTTATTATAATTTTATCAATGCTATTTTTGGCGGTTTATTGGCAAAATGGCTATAAATTGTGAAGTTTAATTTATGATTGACTTTAAAAAAATTAACCCTGCCATTGCCTATTTAAATAGTTTATCAGCATTAATAAACCACAATGTTGTCAATTTGGCTAGCGAAAGTCAGGATTTTACTCCTCATAAAAAGCTCATTAAAGCAGCTACACAATCTTTAGAAAGAAATCACCTAAGTGACGATCCAAATGGATACCTTCCTTTGCGTGAAAAAATTTCAAAATTTATTCAAAAGGAATATACTTACACATTTAATCCTGAAGAAGAAATTACAATCACAGCTGGCACCTCTCAGGCGATAGCTACTGCTATATCAGCATTTGTCAGTGAAGGCGATGAAGTTATCTTGTTCGAACCGGCTTTTTATAATTATGACATGATGGTTATAGCCAATGGTGGACGACCTGTTTACATCCAAATGAAACAGCCGGATTTTCGTCTGGATTGGGCCGATGTACAAAAAGTAATTACCAACCGCACTAAAATGATCATTGTAAATTCACCACATTATCCTACAGGCTCCATAATAACTGCTGGTGATCTGGAAAGACTTGCGAAAATAGTGAATGGCACAAAAATTATCATCCTCAGTGATGAATCATTCCACCAGATTGTTTTTGAAGGATATGAACATCAAAGTATTGCCCGATTTCCAAAACTGGCAGAGCGTTCGATTATCGTTTCATCATTTGATAAAGCGTTGCATATTGAAGGTTGGAAAATTGGATATTGCCTTGCTCCTGCAAAAATTTCCTCAGATTTCAGAAGATTTCAATATTTACAAACTTCCCCAGTAAATACCCCTTTTCAAATAGCGCTTGCAGAATTTTTGACTGAACCCGAAATTCATGCAGATGTCATCAAAACATTCCAAACAAAACGGGATATTATTGTAAACGGATTAAAACACTCGAAATTTAAAATTAGTCCCGCTAAAGGAACATACTTCCAGATACTTAATTATGCAGATATTTCAGAGGAGAAAGATATCGATTTTTGCAATCATCTGTCGGATCATTATAAAATTGCCGTAATGCCATTATCTTTCTTTTTCCATGACTTAATAGACTTGAGATGCATCCGAATTTGCTTTGCAAAATCAGATGAAACCTTACACAAAGCAGTTGAAATTTTAAACCAATTATAACCTCTTTCTGTACTTTATGCCAATCATCAACTCTATAGTCAACTGGCTGAATATTAAACGTTCCCATCAAATTGAACTATTTAAGCAATACCCGCTTAATATTCAGGAAGAAACTTTTTTTAAATTAATTCAAAAAGCTAAGGAAACCGAATGGGGACGTAAATACAGTTATGAGAAGATTCAATCGATTGAAGACTTTCAAAATAATGTTCCTCTCCAAACTTACGATGATGTTAAACCCTATATAAACCGCTTGCGCGAAGGTGAACCAAACCTGCTATGGCCTGGTGAGATCAAATGGTTTGCCAAATCGTCAGGCACTACAAGCGATAAAAGCAAGTTTATCCCTGTAAGCAAGGAGGCCCTTGAGGATTGTCATTTCCGTGGAGGGAAAGACATCATGGCACTTTATACTCATCATTATCCTAATACCAAAGTATTCAGCGGGAAAGGTTTGACACTTGGAGGAAGCCACCAAATCAATAATTTCAGCAATCAGTCATATTATGGCGATCTTTCTGCCATTCTTATCGAGAATCTTCCCTGGTGGGTCGATATTATACGTGCGCCAAAAACAGAAATTGCTTTACTCGATAAATGGGAAGAAAAAATAGAAAAAATAACAAAAAGCACCATTAAGCAAAATATTACCAATATTGCAGGCGTTCCATCCTGGAACTTAGTGCTTATTAAACATATCCTGAACCAAACAGGCAAAGAAAACCTGTTAGAAGTTTGGCCTAACCTTGAACTTTTTTCTCATGGTGGAGTGAGCTTTGCCCCTTACAGGGAACAGTTTAAAAAAATTATTCCTTCAGATACAATGAACTATATGGAGGCCTACAATGCTTCTGAAGGATTCTTTGCCATTCAGGACGACCTCTCGCATGACGATATGTTATTAATGCTCGATTATGGTATCTTCTACGAATTCATCCCTATGGATGAGTTCCACAAAAATTCTCCCAACGCAGTTACCATCGAAAAAGTAATACCCGGCAAAAATTACGCGATGGTTATATCCACAAATTCAGGACTTTGGCGATACATCATAGGCGATACTGTTATATTTACTTCTTTATTTCCGCATAAAATAAAAATATCGGGACGTACTCGTCATTTTATCAATGCTTTTGGTGAAGAAGTAATCATCGATAACACTGAAAAAGCCGTGCAAATTGCCTGCGAAAAAACCCATTCGTCAATTCGCGAATACACTGCCGGCCCTATTTTTATGAGCGAGAACACCAACGGCGCCCACGAGTGGCTTATTGAATTTGACCAGGAACCTGAAAACCTCGACTATTTTGCAACGCTACTTGATAATGCACTTTGCTCGCTCAACTCAGATTATGAAGCCAAGCGTTACCATAACATTACATTACGAATGCCTGTAATACGAAAAATGAAACCAGGGGTTTTCTTTAACTGGATGAAAGAAAAAGGAAAACTCGGCGGCCAAAATAAAGTTCCGCGTCTTTCAAACGACCGCCATTATATTGAAGAAATTCTTGCGATAAATGAACGTATGTAATTCTAAACCAAAGATCAGATCAATACTGCTCACTACCTTGTCTTGCTATATTACTTGGGAAACAGGTTCGCTGGAATAGCATTATTTCTTTACATTTCATTGAAATAGAGTTCAGGGAATTTTGCCGGGTTCATTTCATGCATGGTGTGGTAAACAGTTTCAAAAATTGTTTCAACATTTGGTTTTGAGAAGTAATCACCATCTGTACCATAAGCAGGACGGTGTTCCTGGGCCGATAGTGTTTTAGGGGCAAAATCGAGGTAGTAAAAAGCGCCCTGCCCTTCTAATACCTTTTGCATCATATATGCCGTTGCCCCTCCGGGAACATCTTCGTCGAGAAATATTACATTATTGGTTTTAATTATTGACTTTTTGATGACATGATGTACATCAAACGGTATCAATGTCTGTACATCAATTAACTCGACAGAAATGTCTCTTTCCTTCAACCTTGTAACAGCTTCCTTTGCAATATTGACACTCCAGCCGTATGTAACTATGGTGATATCCGAACCTTCAGCAATTATTTCAGGAACACCAAGCGGTATTTTGAATTCGCCAATATTCTCCGGCAAATATTCGCTTAAATTATAACTATTTAACGGTTCAATGACGATGGCAGGATCATTCACTTCAAGCAATGTATTGTAAAACCCAGCTGCTTGTGTCATGTTTCTGGGAACGCATACATTAATACCCCGCAATGAGTTTAAAATCATCCCTAAAGGAGACCCGGAATGCCAAATACCCACCAACCTATGCCCCCTGGTCCGTATGATCAAAGGAGCAATTTGAAGGCCATTGGTGCGGTAATATAATGTGGCCAGATCATCAGTTAAAGTTTGTAATCCGTAAACAAGATAATCAAGATACTGAATCTCCGCAATTGGCCTGAAACCCCTCAGCGCCAGACCAATTCCCTGGCCTATAATGGTCGATTCCCGTATGCCTGTATCCGTTACTTTTAAATCGCCATATTTTTGTTGCAAACCTTTTAATCCTCCATTGACATCGCCGATTTTACCGGTATCTTCACCAAAAGTCACCAGTAAAGGATATTTTTGCAATAAATAATCAAAGTTTTTGTTAATGATCTCCCTTCCATTCACAAGATTGGGCTTTTCGGAATATACTGGTTTTATATTCTGCACACTGCTCAATGATTGCCAGTGGTCGGCATATAACTTTGTATTATAAATTTCACCGCATTTATCCTGTAGCTCCTTAATCCATAGGGCAAGCTTTCTATTTAATACATTGAACTGTCTGTCATTATTGCCCAGATGGTTTAAAGCCCTTTTGGCTGCAATTAATATGTCTTTTCGCGTCGGATAAGGGTTAGTTAAAAATGCATTAAATTCTGATGTAGTTTTAAATTGAGAAACGGCATCAGAAGAAAAACTATTGATTAGTTGAAGAAACCCATTCTTTTCAGTCAGATAAGGTTTTATATAATATTCCCATGCCTTTTGCCGTGCTTCCCTAACCAGTTTAGTAGCCTCTTCTTCGAAACCATCGAGAGTTTTGATATCGGCCATATTTTCCTGCAATATCCACTCCCTCATTTTTTTAATCGGATCGAAATCATGTTCCCATTGTAATCTTTGATCGGACTTATACCGTTCGTGCGATCCTGATGTTGAATGACCTAAAGGTTGGGTCATTTCCTGTACATGAAATATTACCGGAATATGTTCCTGTCTGCACCTGGAAATTCCTTCCTCAAACATTTTTACTAGTTGCGGATAATCCCATCCTTTGCAGGTATATAATAAACAGCCATTAGCATCATTCCCTTTTTGAAATCCTTTCAAAACCTTCGAAATGTCAGCCTTTGCAGTTTGTAATTCAACCGGAACGGAGATCCCATACCCATCATCCCAAATGGCAATAGCCATAGGAACCTGTAAAACACAGGCTGCATTGATAGATTCAAAAAACAGGCCCTCAGAAGTGCTCGATTCACCAATGGTGCCAAAAGCCACTTCGTTACCAAAGTTGGATAAATGAGAGTATGGCCATAAATATTCAATGTTCCTGAATAACTTTGAGGCATAAGCTAATCCTAATAATCGGGGCATTTGCCCGGCAGTTGGCGATACATCTGAAGATGAGTTCTTGCTTTTTGTTAAATTATTCCAAGTCCCATCTTTGTTAATAATCCGGGTAGCAAAATGGTTGTTGAAATTCCTGCCACTAGTGGATGGGTTTAGTTGCTCGTCAGTTTCCCCATAGAGCTGAAAGAAAAACTCTTCGGGAGTCAATAACCCGGCAGCTAGCATAAAAGTCTGGTCCCTATAATACCCGGCTCGCCAATCGCCCTTTTTAAAGCATTTGGCATAAGCTATCTGGGCTATTTCTTTTCCATCGCCAAAAATTCCAAACTTCGCCCTTCCGCTATGTACCTCTTTTCTTCCAAAAATACTAAGCTGTCTGCTCAATAAAGCCAGCTTGTAATCGTGTAGTATTTCTTCAATGTCCAATTCTATTGTCGTATTATCATTCTTTTTGGGTCGCTTTGTTGATGTTCTTTCCTGGTTCATATCTTGATAAGTCAATGAGTCTAATATACGTGTATTGTGCAATCATACCAATATCAAAACAACTCAATAAAAAATTTGTTGAAGGCATGCTTTTTTTATTTCTACCGGATGAAATAAATCTTTATTTTTATTAAATTTTTTTTAGCAGATTAAAAACCAATATTAACCTCATACAAATTTTACGATGCAAAACAGGACCATATTATTAGCCAGTTTATTCTTTGCATTGATTAGCTGTCAATGTTCGTTCAATAAAGCCAAGGTTATCCATATTCAAAATGGCGTTCAGTTGGAGACTAAAGACCTGAATGTGAAAGTGCAATTTTATGCAAACAATGCGGTACGGGTCGTTAAATGGCGTCCTAATACAGCACCCGATTCATCGAGCCTGGTTGTGATTCAGAAAACTTTGCCGGACTTAAATATAACTTTTCAAGAGACAAATAAAACCATTACCCTGAGTTCGGATGCCCTTCAACTCGTCATTTCAAAAAACGAGGGTAACATTGAATATTTAACAAAGGAAAATGCGGTTATAGTAAAAGAAAATGGCAAGGCAAGCATCACGCCCATTGAACTAAAAAATGAAAAAGCCTTTAGTATAAAACAACCCTTCGAATTAACCCCAGATGAAGGAATTTACGGGCTTGGGCAGCATCAGTACGGATATATGAACTACCGCGGACGCACAGTAAAACTTGTACAATCAAACACCGATGCAGTGTCTCCTTTTCTTATCTCCACCAAAAATTTCGGGATTTTATGGGACAATTATTCCAAAACCATTTTTGAGGATAATCAAAAAGAAACTTCGCTTTGGTCAGAAGTTGCCAATAATATTGATTACTACCTTATTTATGGAAATAGCATGGACACAGTCATTGCCGGTTACAGGAACCTTACCGGAAAGGCTCCCATGTATGGCAAATGGGCTTATGGATATTGGCAAAGCAAAGAACATTATGAAAATCGCGCCGAATTGCTAAGTATTGTAAAGGAATATCGCAAGCGAAAAATTCCTATTGATAATATTATCCAGGATTGGGATTACTGGGATGGCCAAAATAATTGGGGACAATTATTTTTTGATGAAAAAAAGTATCCTGAACCAAAGGAAATGATTGATATTATTCACAAACTTAATTTCCATATCATGATTTCCATTTGGCCGGCATTTGGGCCTACTACTCCTGTTTACAAGGACATGCAGCAAAAGGGGTATCTTTATAAACCTATCGGTTGGGCAGGATTTAAATATTACGACGCTTACAATCCTGCTGCAAACGATTTATACTGGCAATACATGAAACAAGGATTATTTTCCAAAGGAATTGACGGATGGTGGATGGATTCGACCGAACCTGATATAATCAATGCATTGACCAAGGAATCGGAAGAATATGAAATGAAAAAAGTAGAAAATAATCATCTGGGTTCTTTTGCTAAATACCTTAATCCATATTCGCTTCTTATGACAGAGTCTATTTATAAGAATCTGCGTAAAGAAACCGATAAAAAACGCGTTTATATCCTTACCCGTTCAACTTTTGCAGGCCAGCAAAGGGCTGCGGCAACTACATGGTCAGGTGATATTGGCGCAAACTGGAATATTTATAAAAACCAAATATCAGCAGGGATAAATCATTGTATGGCAGGTATCCCTTACTGGACATTTGATATTGGAGCCTATGTAATTGGCGCTTATGGAGGTGTATTTTCAAACGGCGGTAAAGACCCTGCTTACCAGGAACTATACACCCGTATGTTCCAATTTGGCACATTCTGCCCAATATTCAGGTCACATGGTTCAGAAACTCCCCGTGAAATATGGCAATTTGGTGGTTTTGTCCCGACACTTGTAAAATTTGATAATCTGCGTTACCGCCTGATTCCTTATATCTATTCATTAGCAAACCAGGTAACCAACAATGGTTATACCATAATGCGTGGCTTGCCTATGGATTTCACCAACGATAAAAATACGTATTCTATTGATGATCAGTTTATGTTTGGCCCGTCTATCATGGTATGCCCTGTAACTGAATATATGCTCCATCGTCCACCGGAAAGTAGTATCCCTGTTACGACTGAACATTTTAAAACAAATGACGGTAAACCAGGGCTTAGCGCCAAATATTACAAAGATATTGAGTTCAAAAAACTATCCCTTGAAAGGATTGACTCTGCCATTAATATTTTTTGGTATACAGGTCGTCCGGATTATGTCACTGATTCTTCATTAGCCGTCCGTTGGGAAGGTAAACTGATCCCTTCACAAACAGGAAAGCACCAGTTCCACATCAAGTGTTTCGGGCCAAGTCGTATATTCCTCGATGGAAAAGAATTACCATTTGTTTATTCTAGTGTTGAAGCATATACCGACTTTGTAGAATTGAAAGCGGGGAAAGAATATAACCTGGCTGTGGAAAAAACGAATCCTTTACCAGGTGCTTTTAGGGTTCAGCTTTATTGGAAAACCCCTGATTTATTTGCCAAAGAAAAGATAGTTGAGGAAAAACAGAAAACCAGGAAAGTATATTTGCCGGAATACAAACAATGGTTTGATTTCTGGACAGGAGAAGCAATATCGGGTGGCCAAATCATTACTTCCGAAGCACCTATAGACAAAATACCCTTATTTGTTAAGGCAGGCTCAATAGTACCTATGGGACCGTATATTCAATACGCTGCTGAAAAATCCGATCCTGTTGAAATCCGTATCTATCCGGGAGCTGACGGCAGTTTTCAATTTTATGAAGACGAAAACGATAATTACAATTATGAGAAGGGGCTATTCTCAACTATTTCTTTTCATTGGGACAATGCTAAGCGACAGCTATTAATAGGAAAGCGACAGGGTTCATTCCCCGGAATGCCAACCAAACATAATTTTCAGATTGTTCTTGTAAATAAAGACAAAGGAAAAGGGATAGAGATAACTGCGAAGCCTGATAAGGTTATTGAATATTCGGGTGAAGAACAAATGGTTCAATTCTAACAAAAGAAGTTATCCGAAAGTCACATTAAATGCGAAGGCGCAAAGAAAACGAATTATTTATCAATTCTATTCTTTGCGCCCTTGCGTCTTTTTAGTTCAAATGAAAACTTACAGAGATATTACTTTTTATTATAGTAATCAACCGATTACCTCCTATCCTGATTAGTCTGTTCCTCCTTACTTTTTTCTTTTTCCGCTGGTTTTGCTGCAGGCTTTTGTCGCTGTTTCCTTCTATTATCAGTATTTGAAGAATTAGCAGGCTGTTGCTTCTGCGGTTGTTGAACATTACTGTTGTTAGCAGGTTGATTCACAGTCCGAGTTGGACGTTCACTTTGGTTACTATTTGATTGATTAGTATTCCGTTGTTGCGATGGTTGTTGCACATTGTTGTTAGTTGGTTGTACAGTACGTGGCTGCCGCTCAGTTCTGTTATTCTCAGGAGGATTTGCATTCCGTTGTTGCGATGGTTGTTCCACATTGTTGTTAGTTGGTTGCACGGTACGTGGCTGCCGCTCAGTTCTGGTATTCTCAGGAGGATTTGCATTCCGTTGTTGCGATGGTTGTTCCACATTGTTGTTAGTTGGTTGCACAGTACGTGGTTGCCGCTCAGTTCTGGTATTCTCAGATGGATTAGCGTTACGTTGTTGCGACGGTTGTTGCACATTGTTATTAGTGGGTTGATCTATAGTACGCGTTTGAGGTTCCCTCCTATTATTATCATTTGGTGAAGATACCTCCCGTCGCTCATTAGTCGCATTTCTTTCTGATGGCCTTCTGTAATCCCTTGAATTTACTACCCTTGTCGGAACAGGTTTATGTTCCTGTCCATAATTTCTTTGTACCTCTGGCCTGTATATACGAAGGTTACTACCTCTCAGCCTCTCTCCTGGCCTATCGTACTCATGTACAACAACTGGCCTGACGCTTCTGCCAGTAACCCTTTGCACTTCATCCCTATCTGGACCTGAAACATATATCACATGTCGGTTACGGTCCTCATAAGTTCTGTTAATAATGGTAGTATTTTTGATGATTGTAACGTTGTATGACCGACCAACATAATAACGATCAATGTGAGACTGCCAAATATCCCTGTCTCTCACGAAAATCCAGCGGTCAGTGGGTACGTAATAATCTCTCCCATAAGCAACATTGATACTTATCCCTGGTCTCATCGGGGCCCAGCCATAATAACCCTCAGATCTTCTCCAGACTACCCATGAAGGCCCCCATTCATTATCGGGAACCCAAAACCAACCATAATTATCGTTGTAATCCCAACGGCCATAATGGAAAGGCGCCCAACCCCAGTCATAATATGATACCCACGTCCAGCCATAATCTGTAAAAACCCAATGACCTTCAGTTGAGTAAGGCACAAAGTCTGGCCCGACATTAGGGATCCATGCATACCCATAATCCGGGTCATCTACCCATTGTCCATAAGGACTTAATTGATCATAAAATAATTGGAAACTAACATTCACTTGTCCTGATGCCTGTTTCGGAAATATTGCAGAAGCAATATTCAATGAAATGATCAGCGCGAAAGTTTTTATAAGTGTTCTCATAGTGTTTACATTGTCTGTTATGTTTAAAAGTAATCTTTTTGCTTACCTTTTCCAAGATTACCTAATAATTTTCATCACATGCCTTTTTTATAAATTGCTTAAGGAAAATTTCTAATACACAGGTATCAATCCTGGATGGTTGCCTGTAATACAACGGCCACCTTCCAGAGTAACAATAAATGTATTCTCTGTTCCCACCAATCCAACATTTTTAATACCCTTTTTAGGCTCAATAGCAAAAACCATACCTTCATTTAAAGGATCATCAAAGCCCTGAGCTATCACAGGCCATTCATCAATTGTTAAACCTATTCCATGACCTAGAAACTTGACCTGCCTGGATCCATAACCCATAAAGTTTTCAAGAAATTCAGGATTCAGATTATTCATAATGGTATCATAAATCTCTGACGGAATGGCACCGGGTTTTAATAATGCCGCTATATCATCCTGCACTTGTACACATTTGCGTTGAATATCTATGGCCTCAGCTGGAATAGATTTGCCAAACATATAAGTCATGGTCTTATCGGTATGATAGCCTTCAATACCGCATCCTATATCGACAAAAACCAAATCGCCTTTTTTCAGCTTTCGTTCGCGACTGCCCAACATTGGCACTGCAGGGTACATCCCATAGTTTCCGCCAGGACCGTTAAAACAGGTAGGATAGATGGAACTCTCGCCAAATGCAATATGCCCCAAAACCATTTCTATATCAAACATACTGAACCTGGATATCCCCTGATGCCCTTCTTTAACCAAGGTGGAAAAAAGTTCAGCAGCAAAGTCCGCTTCACTAATGCCGTCATTTAATAAACCAGGGACAAGAACCTCCAGTACACGCTGATGAACCTTTCCGGACCGCTCCATAAGCGAAAGTTCAAAAGGACTTTTTAATGCCCTTATTGATGCTATCTGCATATCAAGCGGTTTAATATGCGCAAAAGGAAAATACTTTTGAAACCTTTGATATAAAGCTAAGGGAACAATTTCTGTTTCCAGGTAAACTGTATCCGGCAGTATTCCCATATTTTCGGCCGCATCACGAAAGCCATTCATGGGCTTAATTGTAGGAAATAAGGATTCATCAATAGCACGTTCATAGCTTCGACGCACCCAATGGACAGCCTCTTCGTTTCGGGGAATCAATAGCATTCCCTCCTGCATAGTGCCTGTAAAATAATAAAGGTTAATCTTGCTAAAAATAACCGCCATTACCCAACCAGGGTTGGCAAAATCCATTTGCTCCCTAAAACGAGCCATGCGTGTTTGCAGTTCGTATAATGGCACCTGGCCTTGCATATTGATTAAATTGTCAGGTCCTTAATTTAACCCCGTATAGCCTTAATCCCAGGTAATTCCTTACCCTCCATATATTCGAGCATGGCGCCGCCACCGGTTGATACATAGCTTACTTTGTCGGCTAGTTTGTTCTTGTTGATGGCTGCAACAGAGTCGCCACCACCTATAAGGCTGAAAGCGCCTTTGGCAGTTGCACGGGCAATGGCCTGAGCAATAGCTGAAGTTCCTTTGGCAAACTTATCCATTTCGAAAACGCCCATGGGGCCATTCCAGAGAATGGTTTTTGAGTTTTCAATTACCTGGCTAAATTGTTTGATGGTTTCATCAGCAATATCCAAACCCATCCAACCTTCAGGAGTTTCATTAGTTTTAGTTACTTTTGTGTTTGCATTGGCATCAAAAGCGTCTGCATTAACAGCATCAACAGGAATATAAACTTTCACGCCTTTTTCTTTGGCTTTCTTTAAAATATCGAGTGCAAGGTCGAGCTTGTCTTCTTCGCAAAGCGATTTACCTATCTTTCCGCCCTGCGCTTTGATAAACGTGTAAGTCATACCGCCACCGATGATGAGGTTGTTAACACGGTCAAGCAGGTTTTCGATAATAAGGATTTTATCTGATACTTTAGCGCCTCCCATTATGGCAGTGAAAGGTTTTTGGGGCGCCAGTAATATTTTATCCATAGCCTTGAGCTCGCTCTCAATAAGGAAACCGAACATACTGTCATTCGGAAAATAGGAAGCTATTAACGCAGTTGACGCATGTGCACGATGCGCTGTGCCAAAAGCATCGTTAACATAACAATCGGCATAACTGGCCAATTGTTTAACAAAATTCTTCTGACTTTCTTTTACCTTGGCTTTACCGGCTTTCTTCTCTTCATCTGTCACGTTTTCGCCTAAATGATAAGGTTTACCTTCTTCTTCTTCATAGAAACGAAGATTTTCCAAAAGCATTACTTCGCCTGGTTTAAGAGCAGAAGCCATAGATTTGGCATTTTCGCCCATGCAATCACCAGCAAACTTAACGTCCTTGCCTATTACTTTCTGAACTGCAGAAACAATATGTTTCATCGAAAATTTATCCTGGACTTTGCCATCGGGACGGCCCAGATGTGACATAAGGATTACCGAACCGCCATCGGCAAGTATTTTTTTGATTGTGGGCAAAGCCCCACGGATACGAGTGTCGTCGGTTACTTCAAATGTTTGCTTATTCAGGGGTACATTAAAATCAACACGAACGATTGCCCTTTTCCCTTTAAAATTGTATTTATCAATAGTTTGCATATATTTTTGGGTTTAAATTATTTTGAAACGCAAAGTTAAAAATTTTATTGAGAATTTGAATTCAGGTAGATAGTCCCTCAGTATAGGGAATATTGCCCCTAAAAGAATAACTTGAAAAAATAGTGTTAAATTTAAGCGTTGCCCCATACAGCAAAACCGTCAACTGCCTGATATTTCGACATCCTTAGCATTGGGCGACTATTACCGAAGGATAAGGGCAAAAGCAGGAGAGGGTAAGGCAGTTATTGCAACGGCACGAAAATTGGCAATTATTTATTATAAAATGGCTGCAAATAAAGAAGCCTTCAACCCGATGGCATTAGATGATTGCCAAAATAAGTATAAAGAAAAGAAAATCAATCAGCTAAAGAAAAAAATTGCACTTCTTGAAGCTGCTTGAAAAAAGAAGTTACATAATAGGCCATAGGCTATTAGGCCAGAGAAAAATTTCTTAAGATGTTTTACCGTTCTGGGATTAATAAAAATTGGTGCGCTAATTGATTTGCATGTTTCTAAATTACTGACAGTCTATAGCCTAAACAACCTGAATCGCAACTATTACAATATATAGAAACTTAACTTTTTTGAATTCCATTCAAGATCAAGTAATCATCTCATACTTCTGATTTCTGCGGTGTGGCATAAATCCGGCTTTCCGAATAGACTCTTGAATACCATTAGCATTAAAAGCTTGCGTTGCGCCTGCCGCTGAAACCACGTGTTCTTCAATCATTATCGAACCAAAATCATTAGCTCCTGCATGAAGGGTAATCTGGGCCGTCTGCTCACCCACCGTTAGCCACGAAGCCTGGATGTTCCTGATATTCGGAAGCATAATCCTGCTGATGGCAATCATTCGTATATAATCTTCTGGCGTAACACAATTAGTGACATTCATTTTATTTTTAAGCACTGTGTTTTCGTCCTGAAATGGCCAGGGAATAAAGGCGATAAAGCCATAAGATTCCTCAGGTTTTTCACTTTGTACCTGACGTAAATGTAAGAGATGTCCAATTCGTTCTTCGTCGGTTTCGATATGCCCGAACATCATGGTAGCAGAAGTAGGCAGGTTCAAACGATGAGCTTCGCGCATTACACCAAGCCATTCGTTGGTATTGCATTTGGCAGGGGAAACAATTTTCCGAACGCGATCTGACAATATCTCGGCGCCTGCTCCAGGTAAACTGTCAAGTCCTGCCTTTATCAGCTCGGTTAAAACTTCGCGATACGAGACCCCCTGCTTTTTTGCTAAGTAATGTATTTCAGGGGGGCCAAGCGCGTGCAATTTTAAGGCAGGAAACTGTTTTTTAAGCCAACTGAATAAATCGATATAACAATCTAATCCAAGATCAGGGTGCATCCCGCCCTGAAGTAAAAGTTGATCGCCACCAAGTGCGAATAATTCCTCAATTTTATTTTTATATTCATCATGCGTTGTAATATATGCATCAGTACTGCCTGGTACACGGCAAAAATTACAGAATTTACACTGCGAAATACATATATTGGTAATGTTCACATTCCGGTCGATCATCCATGTTACAGAGTCTCCGGGAATAAGCTTTTGGCGAATTTCGAAAGCAACCTGCATCAATTCTGCTATTGGCGCTTCACGGTAAAGGTATAAACCTTCGTCTCCTGAAAGAAATTTCAGTGCCAGGGATTTTCGGTATAAATCGTTCAAAACCAAAGTGTAAAAGCATAAGAAACAGGTTGGTAAAGTTAATAATAAAACAAAGCAGGTTGTAGCGAAATAACTATATCTTTGCACCTATTTAAACAGATTTGACATGCAAAAGGTGAATATCGAAAAGGTTCAATCTTATTCTTCTGATGAAAATTTGGTTTTGCTGGTTGAAAAAGAAACCGATTTTACTGGTTTGGAATTGACCAATGAGGAAATTGGTTTTGTAAAAAAGGAATATGCAAACAAAGTGACCCAGGTGTTTCTAAATCGTTATACCAATTGGATTATTGTTCAAACCCTTGATAGATCGAAAAATATAATTCAAATAAAAGAAACCCTTCGAAAAGCCGGATGTTCTATTTGTCAGCATTTGCAAAAGCAAAAAATCGGGAAAATTATTATTGCCGATCATATAAACAACCCGGAATTGACATTTGCCTTAATAGAAGGTCTGGCATTGGGCAATTACCAGTTTGTCAAATATCTTAAAGATGCAGGTGAAAAAACGTCGTTGCTGCAATATATAGGTGTTGTTTCTAAGACTTTAACCGAAGCGGATATTCAAAAGCTATCGGTTTTGATTAAAGCAGTTTATATTGCCCGAGATTGGATAAATGAACCTGCCTCTATATTTACTTCAGTAATGTTGTCTCAGGAAATTCAAAAACTTGGTAAAGATGCGGGATTTAGCGTAAGTGTTTTTGATAAAGCTAAAATTGAATCTTTGAAAATGGGCGGGATACTTGCTGTAAATCAGGGCAGTACCCAACCTCCTACATTTTCAATACTTGAATGGAAACCTGAGAAAGCGGTCAATGCAAAACCTATAGTATTGGTTGGTAAAGGTGTGGTATATGACACTGGGGGATATAGTCTCAAGCCAACTCCAGACAGCATGGATTCTATGAAATCCGATATGGCTGGGGCCGCAGCTGTTGCATCGGCTATTTATGTAGTGGCAAAAACTAAATTACCTGTTTATGTCGTCGGTTTAATACCTTCAACTGATAACAGGCTGGGACCAAATGCATATTCACCTGGTGATATTATTACAATTTCAGATGGTACCAGCATTGAAGTTATGAATACCGATGCTGAAGGCCGTCTGATCCTTGCTGATGCGCTTTGTTACGCGAAACAATATCAGCCCGAACTATTGATCAGCATTGCTACACTTACCGGTTCAGCAAGACGCGCAATTGGAACATTAGGAGTAGTTGGCATGGGTAATGCATCTGATGAGGTTGTAAATAGAATTGTTGAGGCTGGCAATAATGTTTACGAACGTATCGCAATATTCCCTTTTTGGGAAGAATACGGTGAAATGGTTAAATCGGACATTGCCGATCTGAAAAACGTTGGTCCTGATATGGCAGGAGCTATCACAGCCGGAAAATTTCTTGAATATTTTACCAATTATCCGTATTTTCACCTTGATATTGCAGGTATGGCATTCATGAAGAAACATGATAGTTACAGAGGTTCAGGTGCTACTGGTATTGGGATACGGCTTTTGTATGAGTTTTTGAGTACGTATGTTACTAAAATGACTAAATAATATTTAGCCTGATAATTTAAATTTATTTTTTAAAAATATTTACAATGAAAGATCATAAAATCAAAATAGGCATTTCCCAGGGAGATATTAACGGTATTAGTTATGAAGTAATTTTAAAAACCCTTCTCGATCCCAGGATTTATGAAATTTGCACTCCTATTCTCTATGGGTCGCCCAAAGTTGTGGCCTACCATCGTAAGGCATTGAACCTGGGAAGTTTCAATTTGAATTCAATACGTAATGCCGATGAGGCAAACCCCAAACGTGCCAACCTTATTAACTGCCTTGATGATAACATCCGTGTAGAGTTAGGAAAGTCAACTCAACAGGCGGGCGAAGCTTCTCTTTTAAGTTTAAAAGCGGCTGTTAGGGATTTAAAAGATAAAAAAATAGACGGCCTGGTTACCGGTCCTATTAATAAGCACAATATACAATCGGAAGAATTTAAATTTCCCGGACATACCGAATATTTAAAAGAAGTGTTCGGTCCGGCAGAAGTGCTTATGCTACTGGTTAGTGAAATAGTAAAAGTAGCTGTAGTTACAGGTCATGTGCCTTTATCACAAGTGCCTTCATTGATTACTGTTGATAGCATTCTTGCAAATCTGCGAATTTTAAATAAATCTATGATCGTTGATTTTGCTGTTCATAAACCTAATATTGCTGTACTTTCATTAAATCCACATGCTGGCGACGAAGGATTGATTGGCCGTGAAGAAATTGACATTATCGTTCCTGCTATTGAAAAGGCTAAGCAGGAAGGCATTATGGCTTTTGGGCCTTATCCTGCAGATGGGTTCTTTGGTTCCAGCAATTTTAGAAAGTTCGATGCTGTATTGGCCATGTACCACGATCAGGGGCTGGCTCCTTTTAAAGCACTGGTATTTGAAGATGGAGTAAATTACACAGCTGGCTTGCCAATTATAAGGACTTCTCCTGCCCATGGAACAGCTTATGAGATTGTGGGTAAAGATCTGGCGTCTGAATCGTCGTTCCGTAAAGCATTGTATTTAGCCTGTGATATTTACAAGAATCGTATCGAATACAAACGTCTTACGGCAAATCCTATGAAAAATATTGAGGTTTCTTCAAACGAATAGCATTTTATTGTTTAAGCCTGTACTTTAAATTATCGAATAGCCGTTGTCCGAGACGCCTATTATTAGTAATAATATCGGCAGTACCTTTTATTTCGTATTTAAACTCTAGTTTGGAACCATAATTGGTGGTTAACTCGTTTGGTAATTCGACCAGTACCAGGTAATTTTCAATATCGCCCTGGTTTGCAGTTTTAACAGCATTTGTAGTAAGGGAGATCGACTTTACTTTTCCTTTAATCGATCCGTATTCCATATATGGGTAGTTATCTAATTTAATAATTACGTCACAACCGGTTTTGACTTTGCCGGCACCTGCGGCAGGAAGCTGAACCTGGCCAATGATTTCTGTTTTTTCGGGAATAATGGTAAAAACTTCTTCGCCTGCCTGTATAAATTGATTGTTTGTCCAGAATTTTAAAAATTCCACCTTACCACTAAAGGGAGCTTTAAAAACATATTTTTGTTCCCATTGCTTTAGATTATCAACTAAGTCATTGTATGCAGAAAGCAAATCAAGGCGCATTTGCTTTTCTTTGTCATCTTTTTCAATACGGAGCTGCTCTAACTTATTTTTTGCTTCGTCAATCTGCAATTGTAAGGATGTAATCTCTTTGTTGATATTCTGATAATTATCTTTTGCTGTGAGATAATTCATTTTTGAGTGTTCTATTTCTGCCTCGGAAACTGCGTTATTTGAGAATTGAGTTCTCATGGCTGAGTCTCTCTGTAAAGTCTTGCCAGCAATGGTTAAAACTTCTTCCCTGATTTTTTTGCTTTTATAATTCTGGGCTAACAATTCGGTTTGTTGAGCTATGAACTGAAGCAGATTTTCTTCCTGCTTTTGATAAATATTTTTGTCCTGGTAATTACATGTTTTTTGAAAAGCATTGATAAAGGTGTAATACTTTACATTCAATTCACCTAATGAAACTTTTGCAGGAAACAGATTACTTTTTTTAGCAAGATAGCTTTCGTTAGCATCAAAGGCTGTTAACAGTCGGTTTATAGTAATGATATCGGATGTATTGGCAGAATTTAAAATGATAGCGATATAATCTCCTTCGTTTACTCTATCCTGGGCTTTAAACCCATTTAATGTGAGTTTACCGGAAGTATTGGAAATAAGCTTTACCGGCGCATGTTGGGCATTAATAATGATTTGCCCAACTACCATATCAGGATATTTAATCAGCCAGCCAAACAAGCAAAGACACGTTACTAAAAAAATAACAATAAACATAACCCAACGGCCGAAGCTTATTGGCATCCGTTCTATAATATCGGATACTTCTTCGCTACGATCGTTTTTTTGCAGTTTGTCTAACATACATTTTTCAGAAATAGAAAGGTCATTGGAAGTTATAATCAGCAGGTCTTAATCTCTATCGGCACTGTTTGACCCATTTATACAAAGATACAAATATTTAGCTAATTCATCATTGTAACGGTAGGCATACAATTGGTGAAAATCTTAAAGCCACGAGAAATCAAAAAGCATATTATTAACTTTGCAAAAATGTCTATAAATAACTTATAAGACTACTTTATGAATATCCCATTTCAAATCATAGACTGGGCAGCAATTACTCCCACAGAACACCCCGGACAACCCGGTAAGGCATATTGGCAAACCGTTGAATTTCCCGGTTTAAGGATACGAATCGTAGAATACACTAAAGATTACATAGCCGATCATTGGTGTACGAAAGGCCATATTGTACATTGCCTGGAAGGAGAGGTTATCAGTGAATTATCCGATGGTAGTCGGTTCGAGCTCAAACCGGGAATGACTTACGTTGTTTCCGATGAATTGAGCTCGCATAAATCAATAACTACCAGTGGCGTAAAGCTCTTAATCATTGACGGGGATTTTTTGCAGCTAAACAACTAGAATTAGTGCTTTCAAGAAAACTCCGAATTTTTGAATATTATGGTACAAATACTTCTGAAATCAAAAATCGTTAATCCTTGTTCATTATTCGAAAAAAAGATTGTTTTCTTTCAGGAACTAATGACCGATCCCTTATGATTTCGGCTTAATCGCACAATCTATATCGTCCTCAAATACTGATCTACCCCAACTGCCGCCTGACGGCCAGAATAAATAGCCTTAACCACCAAACTTGCACCCAGCACTGTATCGCCGGCAGCAAATACTTTCTTCTCACTGGATTGACAATTCTCGTCAATCACAACGTTTCCACGATTATCATATTTTACCCCCAGATCGTCAAGCAAGCCAGTATGCGTTGGGTGGATAAAGCCCATGGACAGAAGCGCCAATTCGCAAGGGATCACATGTTTGGTGCTTTCTATTTCTTTCATGTTCATCTTTCCATTTTCGTCCCGGTTCCATTGTACTTCCATGACTTCAGCGCCCGTTAATTTCCCATTTTTACCGACAAACCGTTTAGTAGTGAGACCCCATCGGCGTTCGCAGCCTTCCTCGTGCGAGCTTGACGTTTTTAAAATATTTGGCCAAAGGGGCCATGGGGTTTCCTCGTTTTTCTTATCCGGTGGCTTGGGCAAAATTTCAATTTGTGTAATGCTTTTAGCGCCCTGCCGTGTGGAAGTGCCAACACAATCCGAACCTGTATCGCCGCCGCCTATTACCAGTACATTTTTGTCCTTGGCAAAGATTCTATCAGCGGGGTCAATAATTTGACCATGAACTATTTTATTTTGCTGGGTAAGAAACTCCATAGCAAAATGAATTCCCTTCATTTCACGGCCTTCCACAGTAAGGTCACGTGGTTTCATAGCGCCAACAGTGAGACAAATTGCATCGAATTGCTTCAACAAATCTTCGGCGGTGATATCTTTTCCTACTTCCGTATTTGTTTTAAAAATCAAACCTTCAGCTTCGAGAATTACCAAGCGACGGTCAATAATTTTTTTATTCAACTTGAAATCAGGGATACCATAGCGAAGTAAACCTCCAATGGCATCGTCCCTTTCGAAAAGGGTAACAGTATGGCCTGCCCTGTTTAATAAAGTAGCAGCCGATAACCCTGCAGGACCAGAGCCAATAATAGCCACTTTTTTTCCTGTGCGCACTTTTGGTAGTTTGGGTTTAATAAAACCATCGGCAAAAGCACGTTCTACGATAGCGCTTTCGTTTTCACGAATAGTAACTGGGGCATCGTGCAAGTAAAGAGTACACGACTTTTCACATGGAGCAGGACAAATGCGACCGGTAAATTCGGGAAAATCGTTGGTAGAGTGTAATAGGTCACTGGCACGTTTCCATTCGCCCCGATAAAGCAAATCCTGCCATTCCGGGATTACGCTCTGTACTGGGCAAGCCCAGTTACAGTAGGGAACCCCACAGTCCATGCAGCGAGCAGCCTGCAACTTACGATCTTCAGCGTTAAGTGTCTGCTCTACTTCACCAAAGTCATATATTCGTTCATTGATAGGCCTGTTACCAGCCTCTTTTCTTTCGTACAGTAAAAAACCTTTCGGATGACCCATAATTTGGTTACTTTTTAATAGTCAAATTCAACTTTTTCGATCTTCTTTTTAAGCGCCTCTATCTTATCTTCTTCCAATACCTTCTTGTATTCAATTGGAAGCACTTTAATGAACTTGGTGATATAATCATTCCAGTTTTCCAGTATCCGTTGAGCCAACGGGCTATTGGTATAGTAGAAGTGTCTTGAAATTAGGTCTTTCAACTCCTTGTTGTCTGCCATATCATCGATAAGTGATAGCTCAACCATACCCATATTGCAGAAGAAATCGAAGTTATCATCTTCGTTCAGAACATACGCTATACCGCCACTCATACCAGCTGCAAAGTTACGCCCTGTATGTCCTAATATTACAGCGCGACCGCCAGTCATGTACTCGCAACAATGATCACCGGCACCTTCAATTACAGCAGTGGCACCAGAATTTCGTACGCAAAAACGTTCGCCAGCTATACCATTGATGAAAACCTCACCACTGGTAGCACCATAAAGCAAAGTATTGCCTACAATTATATTATCTTCCGGTTTTAAGATTGAATCTTTTGGTGGTACCACAATGATCCTGCCACCTGAAAGACCTTTCCCCAGATAGTCGTTAGAATCGCCCACGAGACGGAAGGTCATACCTTTAGTAAGGAAGGCTCCAAAGCTTTGTCCGGCCGATCCGCGGAAAGTAGCATTGATGGTATTGTCTGGTAAACCAACACCAGCGTATCTTTTTGCAACTTCACCAGCAAGCATTGCACCTGTGGTGCGGTCGGTATTGTGAATGCTTTTTACAATGTCAACTTTTTCTTTAAATTCAAGTGCAGGTGTGGCAAGCATGATAAGTTCGCGATCCAATACTTTATCAATCTTATGGATTTGCTTTTTCGTATTGCGGATACTATAGATACTACTTTCCTTTGGCATATACAATATCTTCGACATGTCAAGATTTTTGGCTTTCCAATGGTCTAACCGGGGTTTATACTCAAGCAGGTCAGCATGTCCTATAATATCGTCGAGTTTTGTGAAGCCCATTTCAGCTAGTATTTCGCGAATATTCTCAGCAAGAAAATGGAAAAAATTTAAAACATATTCGTATTTACCAATGAAATGCTTGCGAAGCTTTTCATCTTGAGTGGCTACACCAACCGGACAAGTATTTAAATGACATTTACGCATCATAATACATCCTAAAGAGATGAGCGCTGCTGTTGAAAAACCGTATTCTTCAGCGCCAAGTAAAGCGGCTATTATAACATCTTTACCGGTTTTCAACTGTCCATCGGCTTGCAGGCGAACCTGACCACGAAGGTTGTTCATTACCAGGGTTTGCTGAGTTTCGGAAATGCCGAGTTCAAAAGGCAATCCGGCATGTTTGATTGAGCTTGCAGGACTGGCTCCCGTTCCGCCTTCGCTTCCGCTGATAAGTATCATATCTGCTTTGGCTTTAGCTACACCGGCAGCAATGGTTCCAACACCTGCTTCGGATACCAATTTCACGCTAACACGTGCCTGGGGGTTGACGTTTTTCAAATCGAAAATTAGCTGCGCCAGGTCTTCAATCGAATAAATATCGTGGTGCGGTGGCGGCGAAATAAGCGAAATACCAGGGATGGAGTGACGCGTTTTGGCAATAATCTTGTCCACCTTATAACCTGGTAACTGCCCACCTTCACCAGGCTTAGCCCCCTGGGCAATCTTAATTTGAAGCTCATCAGCATTAACCAGGTACTCGGTAGTTACCCCAAAACGTCCGGAAGCAACCTGCTTAATAGCGCTTCGGGCGTTGGTTCCATCAGGGCGAGGTTTGAAACGTTCAGGTTCTTCACCGCCTTCACCCGTATTACTTTTGCCACCTAGTTTGTTCATGGCAATGGCAAGCGCTTCGTGAGCTTCTTTGCTGATCGATCCATACGACATAGCGCCGGTTACAAACCGCTTGGTAATCTCAGAAGCAGGTTCAACCTTTGAAATATCAATAGGATTTCGTTTATAATCAAGAAAATCTCTAAGAAAAACAGGATCTTTCTTCTCGTTGACAATACGGGTATATTCCTTGAACTTTTTATAATCATTAGTTCGCACAGACCATTGGAGCATGGCAATACTTTCAGGATTCCAGGAATGTTGTTCACCGTTTTTACGAAAATGGTAGAACCCTGTATTTGGCACTAAATTCAAGTCGCTGGATTCAATGTATGCCTCTTTGTGCGGTTGAAGCGCTTCAATGGCAATTTCCTGTAAGCCAATTCCCCCAATACGTGAATCAGTGCCAACAAAGTATTTATTTACCACATCTTCATTAATACCAATAATTTCGAAAATTTGAGAGGCCCTGTAACTGCGCAGGGTGGAAATTCCTGTCTTTGAGAGTGTCTTAAGTAAGCCTTTATTAATGGCATTGATATAATTATGTTCGGCAGTATGATAATCGACCTGTATAGCCCGTTCTTTCACTAAGTTACTAAGTACTGCAAACGCCAAATAAGGATTAATAGCACTGGCGCCATATCCGAATAAAAGAGCAAAATGCATTATTTCGCGTGGTTCGGCAGTTTCGATGACCAAATCGATTTGCATACGTTTACGTTTATCTATCAGATAATGATGAACTGCTGACACGGCAAGCAATGATGGAACAGGGACCATAGATTCATTGACACCACGGTCGGAAAGGATAATGTAATTTTTACCTTCATCTACCGCAGCTTCGGCCTTAAGACAAAGATTCTCAATTGCTTTTTCGAGTCCTTTTGCCCCTTCATCTACAGGAAAAAGCATTGGCAATACAACGGTTGAAAAGCCTTTATACCGTAAATTCTTAATAATATCGAACTGGTTGTTAGTTATGACTGGGCTTTTCAGCTTGATCATTTTGCACTGACTTGGTGTTTCGTCAAATATGTTTTTTTGCGTTGAACCAATATACCCTACAAGCGACATGACTAATTCTTCACGAATAGAGTCAATGGGTGGATTCGTAACCTGCGCAAACAATTGACGGAAGTAATTAAACAGCCGTTGGGGCTTTTTCGAAAGCAATGCGATAGGCGTATCGTTACCCATAGACGAAACAGCTTCCTTACCTTCAACAGCCATCGGGGTCATCAGGTGTTCAATATCTTCTTTGCTATAACCAAAGGTACGAACCAATTTTTCGTAATCTTTTTCCGAAGTTGGCATCTCCCTTCCAGAAGCAATATCTTCAAGGTTCACCCTGTTTTTATTTAGCCATTCGATATAGGGATGCCCTTTGGCAAGCTGATCTTTAAGTTCCTGATCGTAGTAAATTTTCCCTTCCTGGGTGTCTACCATTAACAGTTTACCTGGGCGCAAGCGGCCTTTTTCCCTGATCTGGTCAGGCGGAAAAGTTTGAACGCCAACTTCTGAGCTAATAATCAGTAGATCGCTGGTGGTAATGATGTAACGCGATGGGCGCAATCCGTTTCGGTCGAGCATACCACCGGCATAGCGACCGTCGGAAAATACCAGGGAGGCTGGGCCATCCCATGGTTCCATAAATGTAGAATGGTATTCGTAAAAAGCCCGAAGCTCATCCGAAATTGGATTCTTTGTGTTCCACGATTCAGGCACCATCATAGCCAGTGCCTCTGGCAAAGTTTTTCCGGCCATAATGAGAAATTCGAGCACATTGTCGAGTGAAGCCGAGTCGCTCTTACCAGCTTCGATGACGGGATATATTTCATTTAAATCGCCCAGAAGATCGGATTTTAAAATCGATTCGCGGGCTTGCATCCAATAACGGTTGCCCTTAATGGTATTGATCTCGCCATTGTGCCCTAAGAGACGAAAAGGTTGCGCCAAATCCCAGGTAGGAAAGGTGTTGGTACTAAACCTTGAGTGTACCAAGGCAATAGCACTGGTTAGGTTTTCATTAGTAAGATCGGGAAAATAAGGCCTTAATTGCAATGAGGTAAGCATACCTTTATATATCAGGCGCTTTGTTGAAAGGCTGGGTAAATAGAAGCTTCGCTTTTGAGTTATTTCACTCTGGTCGATAATTTTTTCAACCTTTTTGCGCACAATATAAAGTTTTCGTTCAAGCGCTTCCTGATCATTGAGGCCAACCACAAAAATTTGTTTGATCACCGGTTCTGAAGAAAGTGATATCTTGCCAAGTATTTTGCTATTTACGGGGACATCACGCAGCGCGAGTACTTTCAGTCCTTCCTGTTGAATAGTTTCAGTAAGTTTTTTCAAGCAAAAATCGGCTTCGGTCTTTATTTTCGGAAGAAATACAAGGCCTGTTCCGTACTTCCCACGTTCCGGGACAGCAATACCTTGAAGAAGGATGAACTCATGAGGTATTTGGATTAAAATACCAGCACCATCTCCGGTTTCGTTGTCGGCGCTTTCTGCCCCACGGTGATTAAGGTTTTCAAGAACCTGTATTGCACGTTCAACAATTTCATGCGATCTGTCTCCCTTGATCTGTACCACCAATCCAATGCCACAGTTGTCATGTTCATGTGCCGGATTGTATAACCCTGCGGCACCAGGATAATTATCTTGCATACTCAGTAATTAATCCGTTTTATTTATTTTTATTCTATTAATAGGCCTCATCCATCTTGGATGAGGCCTATAAATCAAAAAGAGCCTTCCCTTATTTTATGAGAACGGCTCTTTTTATAATATTTTTCACTATATAATTATACCATTCTCAGGGACCTATTTTGAGATGTTTCCTAAGATTATTACCTGATAGAATGATATGTTGCATAATTTTCATTCCAATAAATTTTAAAACAGTACAAAATTACAATAAAAGATTTAGTTTATCAAAAAATAATCTTAAAATAATAGAAACCATAAAGGAATTTGCTATTTTTTCTATAATATCATGATTCCATAGCCTCCATTATCTCATCAGTTACTTCGAGATTGTGGTAAACATTCTGAACGTCTTCGTCCTCTTCAAATTCTTCAATTAATTTCAAGACTTTTACAGCAGCATCTACTTCGAGTTTTTTAGTTTCGTGCGGGATACGCTGGAGTGAGGCATTTTCAGCTTCTATTTTCATTTGCTCAAGCTTTTTCTGCACCGTGCCGAAGTCTTCCATGGCAGTAGTAATCACAAACATATCATCCTGCACTTCAAAATCTTCAACACCAGCGTCGATGATTTCAAGTTCGAATTCTTCCGGGGTTAGATTGCCCTTTGGAACAGTGATCACTCCCTTTCGGGCGAACATAAATGCTACTGAGCCATTAGTGCCAAGATTACCGCCCCTCCTGTTAAAAAGGGAACGTATATTGCTCACCGTACGCAGGGTATTATCTGTGAGACATTCCACAAATACTGCTACTCCATTGGAGGCATACCCTTCGTACGTAACTTCCTGAAGCGCAGTAGAGTCCTTGTCGGCCTTGCTCAAAGCACGCTGTATGTTATCCTTGGGCATATTAGAGCCCCTGGCATTGTTTAGTGCAAGACGCAACCGGGCATTACCTTCCGGATCGGTTCCTCCTTCTTTTACTGCAATACTAATTTCTTTAATAATTTTTGAAAAAATTTTGGAACGCTTAGCATCAGCGGCTCCTTTCTTACGTTTTATGGTCGACCATTTACTGTGTCCTGACATAAACAATTCTTTTTTAATGGTTTATTCTTCTGAAGAATGGGGTGATAAAAATAAGAAAATGTTGTTGAATTTAAAAATACCAGTCAAAAAAAACTAAACATTTGAAAACATTGAGAATTTGAATATTTTTACAAAAAAACAATGGTTATGAAAATAAATAAACACTCTGTTGCTTCTGTTTTGATAATGCTATTTTGCTCATGCATAATAACAGCTCAGATTAAACTATCCAGCCCTTTTGGCGAACATATGGTATTACAACAAGGAATGACAGTCCCGGTATGGGGAACGGCATCTCCGGGAGAGAAAGTTTCTGTAACCATTGACCACATGTCCCAGACAACAAAGGCCTTATCAGATGGCAAATGGAAGGTAAGTTTTCTTAATCTTAAGGCAGGAGGTCCTTATGAGATGAAAATAAAAGGAAAAAATACCATCACGTTTACCGATGTTTATGTAGGAGAAGTATGGCTTTGTTCCGGCCAATCAAATATGGATATGACAGTGGCTAAAGAAAACAGGTACTGGTGCGGTGTTTTTAATGAGGCAGAGGAAGTAGCATCGGCAAATTATCCTTTGATTCGCGAATTCTATACCAAATTTTCCCCTTCACTCGAACCAAAAACTGAAGTGGAAGGCAAATGGGAAGTTTGTTCACCCGCAACTGTTGGGCATTTTCAGGCTGCACCCTATTTTTTTGGTCGTAACCTTTTCCAAAAAATGAATGTGCCTATCGGACTTCTGGTTACTACCTTCGGTGCAAGTACCGCCGAAGCCTGGACAAGTAGTGAGGCACTGACGAAAAATCCGGATATAACCTTTTTGCTTGATAATTTCAAACAAAAAGTAGATAAGTTTAATGGCGATAGTGCCAATACCATGAACAAATATCGTAAAGCAGTTGCCGATTGGAAAGGGGACACTGCCAAAGCAAGGGCAGAAAACGGTGATGTTCAGGCTAACCAAAATAGAAAAATTCCCAGGCGGCCTGGTAACCCTGCACCCTGGTTGGATCAACATAGCCCAACGGTTCTCTATAACGGTATGGTTGCACCGCTCGCATCGTTTGCCATTAGAGGGGCAATTTGGTATCAGGGTGAATCGAATGGGCCAACAGCGAAACAATATCGCATCCTTATGGAAACACTTATTGCAGACTGGCGAAAAAAATGGGAGCAGGGTGACTTCCCATTTATTTATGTACAGCTTGCCAATCATCAGGATCTGATTACCGAACCTGTTAAGGATGATCCTATGGTTTTTGTCCGCGAAGGGCAGCTGCAAAACCTCTCCATATCAAACACAGCTATGGTTGTTGCCATAGATAATGCCGACCCGAAGGACCCAGGTAATATTCATCCTAAAAACAAACAGGCAATAGGGTTACGCCTTGCCATGGCAGCGAGGGGTTTGGTTTATAAAGAAAATATCACATATATGGGCCCTATTTACGACAAAATGGTTGTTGAAGATAGTTCTATCCGTATCTATTTCAAATCAATTGGTGAAGGCTTGGAAATTAAAGGAGACAAGCTCACCGGTTTTGCCATTGCTGGGGAAGATAAAAAATTTGTTTGGGGCAATGCTAAAATTGATGGGAATACTATCATTATCTCAAGTCCGGAAGTTTCAAAACCATTAGCTGTTCGTTATTGTTGGGCCAAAAATCCTTCGGCAAGCCTATACAATAAAGCCAACCTTCCGGCATCTCCTTTCCGCACTGACAATTGGTAAACAGAGTTTAAAACGAACAGGGAGTGTAAGAATATCTTTTTTTAAGGTGGCCTTAAATATTAACCCCTAAAGCTTTCCTTACCAAAAATCCAATTCCAAAGGTCAAAGCTGATACGCATAGGCTAATTAAGGCCATTTCTGCAAAACGGCGTTTGAAATTCAGGTCCTTGGCTACAGATATGTAATAGTTAAATCCGAAGATGATTAAAATAGCGATGACTAAGGTGAGTCCAAGGCAAACTAAATAGTGCGAAAGGATCAAATAGGGGAAAATTAATAACGCAACCGTTAAAAAGTACGCGATACCAGTATATGTAGCTGATTTTAAAGCATTCTTCTCTGAATTATCAGCTTTTTTTGATAAATAGTCAGCTGCAGCCATTGAAAAACCAGCCGCTATGCCTGTGATAAGAACAGCCATAGCAATAAGCTTTGTATTTTGAAGGGCCAACGACAATCCCGCTAAAGCTCCTGTAAGCTCAACCAGGGCGTCGTTCAAACCAAGCACAATAGAACCGGCATATTGAAGCCGCTCTTCATCAATTAAGCCAATAAGCTCATGTTCATGTGCATCTTCTTCTTCCATGATATGTTTTGCATCAGGAATATCAGTAATATATTTTGCATAAGCCTTCTGGGCATTCTCTTCTCCATGCTCCATCAGTTTGATGCCAAAGGTGATGCCCAAAATCTTTGAAATGTAATAATACCAGTTTACACGAAAAAAATCGGGTAGAATCTCTGTATTCGTATATTTTTTCCAAATATCGTAATGCACTTGCTCTTCATTTCCAATACGTTCCAATACCTCAGCATTGTTCTTATGCTTTATAACCTTAGCCAGCCGCTTGTAAATATGGCATTCTGTTATTTCATTTTTCTGAAACACTTTAATCGCTTGAATCTGTTCAGGGGTTAAGTTTTTGTCCATAAGGGTTGGTTTTAGTATCAGTAATAAAGTTTATACAGATTATATACATAACAATTAGGTAATTAAGCGATTTAAACATTCAGTAATTGGTCTTGGCTCCTGGCTCTTTTAATATCTCACTTCTATGCACCTTTCACCACTTCTTTGTAATACTGGCACACCACATTCATTACGCAGATATCGCATTTCGGATTAGAAGGCCGGCATATTTCCCTGCCCAAAAACGAAATAGCCATACCTGCATCATTCCACCTATCTTGCGGAATAACTTCCATTAGTTGTTTCTCTATTTTTTCAGGTTTGTCGCCCGAAGCAATGCCAATTCGTGGAGCAACCCTAACCACATGCAGATCAACAATAATGCCCTCTGCTTTACCGCCCGACTCACGAATAATTACATTCGCCGATTTTCTCCCTATACCCGGCAGCTTTGTCAGCTCATCCAAAGTGGTAGGAATTTTATCATCAGTACCTACTCTTTCTGCTAATTCCACGAGCCATTTCGACTTATTCCCAAAATTTCTGACAGAACTAATGTACCTATGAATATCTTCGGGAGTTGCTTTCGCGAGATTATTAATAGAAGGATAAGTATCAAAAAATTTACTAGCCAGTTCATTAATGTGTTTATCAGAATCCTGGGCAGATAGGATGACCATAACTACCAACTGGTAACGATTCTTGTAATCAAGCGGATGCTTTCGCTTGGCATACTGTTTTAGCAAAGGCTCAAGAGCGCCAATCCAATTTATTTTCATATCAGGGAAATGAAGTGCTGTTTATAGTAACATAAATCATTCTATTGAAAATAGTTGTATAAAGATAAAACATTTTATTTCACAAAAAGTTTAGCCTGTTGCGGATTGGTTCAGAAATAAAATAAATGATGCGGCATCAGTATCATGTTTCATAATATTAATTATTTTGCGACCAGATAAAATATAAATTTTATGGTCTTAAATGGTGCAAGTAATAAAAAAATAGCTGTTATCATCGGTGCAGGGATGGGAGGTATAGCGACGTCTGTTTTTCTTGCACAGAATGGTTATGAGGTCAGGGTATATGAAAAGAATCTGTCACCCGGCGGACGGTGCGGGCAGACTATCCGTGATGGGCACAGGTTTGATTTAGGGGCAACGATATTTTTGATGCCTAGTGTATATCGAAAAGTTTTTAATTCACTGGGCCTTACACTTGAAGATTGTATTGAAACCCGCCCTCTTAGCACTATCTACAAAATATACTTTGATGATGGAACTGAGTTAGCCTTTACTACCGATAATAACAAGATGAAATCGCAACTGGAGGCTATCGAATCCGGTAGTTTTCAAAATATGCAATCCTATATTTCCAAAGGGTATGAATTATTTCAAGTTGCTTTGAATAAGTTGATTGGACGTAATTTCTATCACCTGCTTGAATTTGCAAACCTCAAAAATACCTTACTTTTAATTAAGTTAAAGACCTATATCCGGCATCATACCTATATCCGTAAGTTTTTCAGGCATCCTCACCTAAAAATGGCTTTTACTTTCCAGAACATTTATGTTGGGCAAAGCCCGTTTAAATCTCCAGCCTTGTTTTCAATGCTGCCTGCGGCAGAATTAACTGAAGGATCGTTGTTCCCAACAGGTGGGATGCATAGTATAGCAAATAAGCTCGTGTCAATAGCCACAGACTTGGGTGTGCAATTCAATTATAATAAATCGGTTGTAAAAATTGTTGTGGACAAGAATAAGGCCAGGTGCATTATCCTGGATGATGGGGCTGAAATATTTGCAGATATCATTATTGCAAATGCTGACCTGCCTTATGTATATAGAGAATTACTACCGGATAAAAATGTTTCGTTACGCTTAGACCGTAAAAAGTATTCCTGTTCTGCTATTGTTTTTCATTGGGGACTTGATAAGGTTTACCCGCAAATAGGGCATCACAGTGTGTTTTTGTCAGAAGATTATCGTGTTAACCTGGAACAGATTTTTAATGAAAAATCATTGGCAGATAAGCCGAGCTTTTATGTTCATGCTCCCACAAGGACTGATCCTTCTGCTGCACCAGCGGATCAGGATTCAATATCAGTGATTGTTCCTGTTGGCCATATTGATGAGAAACATGATCAGGATTGGAATAAGTTCAAACACATTGCAAGGTTGGCTGTCCTTGATCGTTTAAAAAAACATGGCATGGAGGATATTGAAAAACATATTAAATTCGAAATATGTTATCTCCCCAATACCTGGCAAAATATCTATAACATTTCGAAGGGTTCGGTTTTTGGAAGTTTGAACCATAGTACTATGCAAATGGGATATTTTCGTCCACATAACAGGCATAACCGTTACAAAAACCTTTACTTTGTTGGTGGAAGCACACATCCGGGCAATGGGGTACCATTGGTATTATTATCCGCAAAACTGACATCAGAGCGAATTTTGAAGGAGGCAAACACAAAATAAATGTCAGCTTCTACTGAACTAAATATCTAAATATAAATGAGTTCACCACACGATAATTTTATTGAAACATTCAATAAAATAAATTTCAAACAGATAAAGGATCATCCGAATATACTAATTGCCGCCAATTTTTGGGATGATGACAGGTATAATGCTGCTAAAACCTGTTATAAATTAATGCGGGCAATCGATGATCTAATTGACGACCATAAAGCAAACTATACGATAATAGCTGAAAATGAAAAAAAACAGTTTGTCATTAATGTTAATAACTGGGTAAATAACATCATTGATGCCAAAAAAGATAATCCGTGGCAAAAAGAACTGGTTGCAACATTTGATAAGTTTAAAATTCCTTTTTGGCCTATGGAAGCATTTGCAAAATCTATGATTTACGATATCCATAATGATGGTTTCCCAACCCTAAAGGCCTTTCTTGAATATGCAGAGGGCGCATCCATTGCACCCGCCTCTATTTTTGTCCATTTATGTGGGATACAGAAACAAAACGGGCGATACGCCAATCCTTCTTATGATGTAAAAGAAGCTGCAACACCTTGTGCTATTTTTAGTTATTTGGTTCATATTATCCGCGATTTTCAAAAAGACCAATACAATAATTTAAATTATTTTGCTGATGACCTTATAGCAAAACACGGATTGAACCGGGAAAAATTAAATAAAATTGCACATGGGAGCCATATAAAAGAAGGTTTTCGGGAGCTTATCAGGGAATATTATTTACTGGCAGATCAATATCGTCAAAAAACCTATGATGCTATTAAGAATATCCGGCCTTTACTGGAACCCAGCTATCAATTGAGCCTCGAGATAATTTTTAATTTGTACCTCATGGTATTCGAAAGAATTGATGTACAAAATGGCAAATTCACAACCGAAGAGTTAAATCCTACACCAGAAGAAATAAAACAAAGGGTGTATTACACCATAATAAATTTTCAGTAAGTTTGATTGTTGATGGGCTGATTACGAGCGCATAAAAGCAAGAGTTATAAACTTTTTTTATGAAAAGTTGCGTGCAAACTGTGTGCAAATTTAACAATAAAGGGTTTCAACTTATCGCTAAACCCCTTTATTTACTTGGTGGAGAATACGTGAGTCTTCCGCAGGAATGCCTTATGGCAGAACTCGTGACCTCCCCGCTAGCTAGCGGGACGCTCCAACCAACTGAGACAAGTGTATAAAAGAAAAATCCGGTTAGTCACCGGATTATGTGGAGAATATCGGGGTCGAACCGATGACCTCTTGCATGCCATGCAAGCGCTCTAGCCAACTGAGCTAATCCCCCAGATTGAGTGTGGATGTGAGGGTGTAAAAAAATTCAATTTTTTGTGGCGCTAAAGTATTAATTTTTGCTTAATTCTGGAAATACTTTTTTCATTATGCTCAAATAGGTTTTTATATACTTTTTAAAGGCTGTACGATATAATTATTGTATCCGCATCGTATTCAGGCATTATTTTTGTGGTGAAATTAGGTTAATCGCAATTCAGAGATTTGCAATAATTAAAGAAATATATAATTTCGTATTGTATTTATTACCAATGGAACTAAAAAAAAGTAACGAAGCAAATTTGGAAAAATGGCGTGGCATGTTTTTTCTGGTTGGTTTGGTTATTGCACTTTGCATTATAATGGCTGCCCTTGAATGGAAAATTAGAATTAAAAAAACTGAAAATATAGTCAGCCCCGATATAAAACCTTCTGTTGAAGAGAAAGTTACTCCCGTTGCTCATGTGCCTGAAGATAAACCCACTGCTGTAACACCTCCCCAAATTATAGAAGCAGTGAAAGTTGTTAATAATGAGATTAAGGTCGATGAAAATATCACTTTCCCAATTGAAAATACCGAAGATAACAAAATCCAACCGATTAAATTAATTGATCCTAAAACTATTACACTAAAAAATGACGTTAGCGCCAGGAATGAACAAGTTTACATGAAAGTGGAAGAGATGCCAAAATTCCAGGGTGACGATGCCAATACATTTCGTGAATGGATTAAAAATCATACCAGGTATCCTCAGATTGCTATAGAAAATGGTATCAGCGGGCGTGTTATAGTGCAGTTTTCCGTTAACAGCAATGGCGAGATAGTTGACATTATTGTTGTTCGTCCCGTTGATCCCGTATTAGACAAAGAAGCGGTTCGTGTAATACGGTCGTCGCCGAAATGGACACCAGGTAAACAGCGCGGCAAACCTGTTAAAGTACAATTTAACTTTCCGGTATATTTTGAATTGCAGCAATTAAACTAAGGAGGAAGATATATTAAGCTCTTTACAACCAGAGCTTTTCTATAGAAAAATATATGCAAAAATTTTATACATCAGAGCTTAACAAAGAAAAAGCAATATTAATAGGGGTAATTAATCAATATCAGCAGGAGAGAGACGTTCACGAATATCTTGAAGAACTCGCATTTCTTACTGAAACTGCAGGCGCCGATCCTGTAACAACATTTATTCAAAAGCTCGATTCTCCTAACCCGCGTACGTTTGTTGGTTCGGGTAAACTCCAGGAAATTGAAGATTATGTAAAAAGAAACGAGATAGACCTTGTAATTTTTGACGACGATCTTTCGCCAACACAGTTGCGGAACCTTGAAAAAACATTACAATGTAAAATAATAGACCGAACCAACCTGATTCTCGATATTTTTGCAAAAAGGGCCAAGACTTCTTATGCCAAAACCCAGGTGGAACTGGCGCAATACCAATATTTACTTCCCCGTTTAACCCGTTTGTGGACTCACCTTGAACGTCAGCGTGGTGGGATTGGCTTACGTGGCCCTGGTGAAAGCGAACTCGAAACCGACCGTCGTATTATTCGTGATAAAATTGCTAAGCTAAAGGAAGATCTGAAGCGTATTGATAAACAAATGGCCACTCAGCGAAAAGGGAGGGGCAACATTGTCAGGGTTGCCCTGGTTGGTTATACGAATGTAGGGAAATCGACATTAATGAATTTGTTGAGCAAATCTGATGTATTTGCCGAAAACAAGCTATTTGCAACACTTGATACTACGGTAAGAAAAGTGGTTATCAGTAATTTGGCATTTTTGCTATCTGATACTGTTGGGTTTATTCGTAAATTGCCACATCACCTGATAGAATCGTTCAAATCGACACTCGATGAAGTGCGTGAAGCCGATGTTTTAATTCATGTAGCAGATATTTCGCACCCTAACTTTGAGGAGCAAATTACCATTGTCAACCAAACCCTTGCGGAGCTAAATGCTGCAAATAAACCGATCCTGCTGATTTTTAACAAAGTCGATGCCTATTCCTACGATCAAAAAGATGATGACGACCTTACACCACGTACCAACAAAAACTTTACTTTTGAAGAAATGAAAAACAGTTGGATGGCAAATTGCAGTTACAAAACCGTATTTATTTCGGCTACCGAAAGGATCAATATTGAGGAGTTACGTAATACTTTATACGAAGAGGTAAAAAAAATACATATCCAGAGATATCCTTTCGACCATTTTTTGTATTGATTATTAAGTGTAACATGGCTTTATACCATTTGGTTAATTTGATTACTTTTACTGTAAATCACTCGGTTTTATGATTAACAAACGGAAAATCGTTAATGATCCGGTTTACGGATTTATCAATATTCCTTATCCTGTTCTTTACGATTTAATTGAGCACCCATATTTTCAACGATTAAGGCGTATACAGCAATTGGGCCTTACCAATTATGTTTATCCGGGTGCCAATCATACACGTTTTCAGCACGCACTAGGAGCTTTGCACTTGATGGATGAGGCCATTGCTGTATTACGATCGAAAGAGTACGCCATTACGGAGGCAGAGGCCGAAGCTGTGATGATTGCAATTTTATTGCATGATATTGGTCATGGTCCTTTTTCGCATGCCCTTGAAAATTCAATTGTCTCTGAGATTTCGCACGAAACTTTGTCGCTTTTGTTTATGCTTGAGCTTAACCGGCAATTTAACGGAAAGTTGAGCCTTGCCATTGAGATTTTTCAGAACAGATATCCCAAGAAGTTTTTAAACCAGCTTGTTTCAAGTCAGTTAGATATGGATAGGCTCGATTATCTTCGCCGCGACAGCTTTTTTACGGGTGTTTCAGAAGGTGCAGTTGGTTCCGACCGCATCATAAAAATGCTTACAGTTGAAAATGATGAATTGGTGATTGAAGAAAAAGGGATTTATTCGATCGAGAAATTTCTTGTTGCCCGCCGCCTAATGTACTGGCAGGTATACTTTCATAAAACCGTAATTTCAGCTGAAAATTTGCTGGTGAACACTCTTAAGAAAGTGAAAGAGCTTTCCGCAAACGGCGAAAAAGTATTCTCTACACCTTATTTGGGCTTTTTTCTCAACCAGGAATCGAATGTATTAAAATATATTAATAGTGACAATGCGGATGAACGGAAAGTATTGCTTGATAATTTTTCGCAACTTGATGATAATGATATAATCGTATCGGCCAAAGTATGGGCCGAACACAATAATCGTACCCTTGCTATTTTAAGCCGGAATTTGATTACCCGAAAATTATTTAAAATAGAATTACAATATCAGGTTTTTCCGGAAGAAATAATTAGGGCACATTCCCAAAAAGTAATTGAATCGCTTGGAATTCTTCCTGAAGATATAAGCTATTTTGTATTTACAGGCGAAATTTCGAATAATGCTTACAATACCAGTGACGATCGAATAAAAATTTTGCTAAAAACGGGTGATATTGTTGACATTACGGAAGCCTCAGATATGTTAAACCAAACTGTTTTGGCAAAAACGGTAATCAAACATTTTTTGTGTTACCCGAAAGGATGAAATATATAATAAATTTAATCGTTAATTTTGCCAAAAAACTTACTTTATGGAATTTTCAGCACAGAACATTGCAGACATACTGAAAGGCAAAGTTGAAGGTAATCCCGATACAAAGGTATTCGACGTGTCTAAAATCGAAGAGGGGCATCCTGGGACGCTTTGTTTTTTGGCTAATCCAAAATACGAGAAATACTTATACACAACAGGGGCATCTGTTGTTATTGTAAACGACAGTTTACAACCTTCAGAGCCCGTAAAGGCAACCCTTATAAGGGTGCCGGATGCATACAAGGCATTTGCTTCGTTACTTGATCTGTACAATTCAAGTAAGCCTCAAAAGGTTGGTATAGAACAACCTTCGAGTATTGCAGCTTCTGCCAAACTAGGTGATGATATTTATGTAGGGGCTTTCAGTTATATATCAGATAATGTGCAACTGGGCAAAAACGTAAAGGTTTATCCTCAGGTTTTTATAGGCGACAATGTAATGATAGGCGACAATACCATCATTAATCCGGGGGTAAAGATTTACCATGATTGCAAAATTGGCGCTAATTGTATCATTCACAGCGGTACTATTATAGGCGCCGATGGTTTTGGCTTTGCGCCTCAATCTGAAGATAATCAATACAAGAAAATCCCGCAAATAGGAAATGTTATCATTGAAGATAATGTTGAACTGGGAGCGAATACAACCATTGACCGTGCAACCATGGGCTCAACCATTCTCAGAAAGGGTGTTAAGCTTGATAATTTGGTTCATATAGCTCATAATGTTGAAGTTGGTGAAAATACCGTAATGGCGGCCCAAACCGGCATAGCAGGCTCCTGTAAGATAGGACGTGATTGTATGTTTGGTGGACAGGTTGCTATTGCTCCGCACTGTATTATTGCCAATGGTATAAAATTAGGAGGAAAATCAGGGGTTAATGCATCATTGAAAAAGGAGAATGAAGTAATGATTGGTGCCCCGGTCCAAAATTATGCTGAATTTATGAAATGCTTTGTGATTTTCCGCAGGCTTCCCGAATTGAAACAAGACGTAGATGCTTTGAAAAAGAAATTAGAAAGTAAGCAATCATAATATCGTATTTTTTTATATCTTGCGGCTTATTTTTAGCATTAGTAAACTCATTATATGATAGTTAAGAAGAAAACCATTCAAAAAACTGTGAAAGTCAAAGGGAAAGGTTTACATACTGGAATTGAGGTTGAGCTCACATTTCAGCCTGCCCCTGAAAATTTTGGTTATAAATTTAAACGTGTCGATCTTGATGGACAACCTATTATATCTGCTGTTGCCGAGAATGTTGTAGATACTTCACGCGGCACAACCATTGAAGATAAAGGCGTACGCATCAGCACTATCGAGCATACCATGGCAGCATTATATGGTTTGGGCATTGACAATGTTTTAATCGAAATTAACGGACCTGAAACCCCAATAGCTGATGGTAGTTCGTCATCCTTTGTCAATGCTTTAAAAGAAGCGGGTATTGTAGAGCTTGATGCAGAACGTAAATGTTATGAGATCAAGGAAAAAATTATATATGCTGATGCTCAGCGTGGCGTTGAAATAGCCATTTATCCAGACGATCACCTAAGCATCGATGTAATGATAGATTATAATTCTAAAACGCTAGGTCATCAGTATGCCTTGATAAATTCAATTGACGATTTTGAAAAAGAAATTGCTATTTCCCGGACTTTTGTGTTCCTGCATGAACTCGAACTCTTACTTAAACATAACCTGATTAAAGGAGGTGACCTGAACAATGCTATTGTTATTATGGATCGCCAGGTTACCCAGGAAGAACTAGATCGTCTTGCCGAACTTTTCCACAAACCTAAGATACATGTAAAACCCGAGGGAATACTTAACAATACTGATATTCGCTTTTCAAACGAACCTGCACGTCATAAATTGCTTGACCTGCTTGGCGACCTTGCTTTGATAGGCACTCCAATTAAAGGCCGTATCGTGGCTACTCGTCCGGGCCACGCTGCCAATACTGAGATGGCCAAAATTATTCGACAAATGATTAAGCGCGAAGCATTAAAAGGTGAAGTGCCTAAGTACGATCCTAACCAGGTTCCGCGTTTTAATATTAACCAGATTATGAATATTTTACCTCACAGGCCTCCGTTCCTTCTTATTGATAAGATTATGTACATGGACGAAAGGACGACGATTGGTATTAAGAATGTTACCATGAACGAGGCATTCTTTGTAGGACATTTTCCCGATGAGCCGGTGATGCCGGGAGTGCTGCAAATCGAAGCGATTGCCCAAACAGGTGCCATTTTGATACTAAGCAGCGTACCAGATCCGGAAAACTGGTTAACTTATTTTCTAAAGGTTGATAAAGTTAAGTTTAAACGAAAAGTAGTTCCAGGAGATACACTTATCATTAAGACTGATATGATTGGCGAGATTCGCCGTGGAATAGCTATGATGTGGGCACAAGCCTTTGTGGGAGATAACATCGTATGTGAAGGAGAGATGACTGCACAAATTGTAAAAAATAAAGCCTGACCATGATTAGTAAGTTAGCTTATGTTCACCCTGATGCAAAAATCGGGGAAAATGTAACTATCGAGCCTTTTACAACCATTTATAAGGATGTAGTGATCGGCGATGGAAGTTGGATTGGCCCAAACGCAGTAATTATGGACGGTGCACGTCTTGGAAAAAATTGTAAGGTGTTTCCGGGTGCTGTAGTTGCAGGAATTCCTCAGGATTTGAAATTTGCCGGGGAATATTCAATTTTGGAAATTGGAGATAATACTACCATCCGCGAATGTGTTACTGTTAATAGAGGTACAGCTGCCAAAGGTAAAACCGTGATTGGAAGCAATTGTTTAATTATGGCTTATGCTCATGTTGCTCATGATTGTTTAATTGGTAACAATGTAGTAATTGTAAATTCTGTTAATCTGGCAGGAGAAGTTGAAATTGGCGATTGGTCAATTATTAGTGGCGCTGCAGCAGTGCGTCAGTTTGTTCATATCGGCGCCCATGTTTATATTGGCGGATACACCCAGGTACGCAAAGACGTTCCTCCTTTTGTAAGAGCCGCCCGGGAGCCACTTTCGTACATCGGAGTCAACTCTGTTGGTTTGCGTCGTCGAAATTTTTCGAACGAAACCATTTATGCCATACAGGAAATGTATCGTCGAATTTATCAAAGCGATATGAACCATTCCTCTGCCATAGCTAATATTGAAGAGACCATGCCTCAGACCCCCGAACGCGACATGGTTATCAATTTTGTCCGCAGTTCGAAAAATGGAATTATGAGAGGATGTACTACTGATGTTGAGGAATAATAGATAAAATAAGGCTTTTGTTTATTTTTGTTAGATAAAATAAATTGAGTATTTTACGCCATAAAATTGCGTGATAATACTCAAGGTTGATTTAGTTAAGGGAACTATTTTTACAGAACGTTGTTTTATAATTAATCCTTTATAAACGTTAATTATAAATTTATGGAAGATTTCAGACCACTGCAGATGAAGCATTACCTGATTTTTGTCGTTGCCGATCAAAAATTTGCAATTGATATTCTCGATATTGAAAGTATTCATGCTTCGAATAGAACTGATGTTGCTGATGATATGGCAGATTTAAAAGCAGCAGTGCGGTTGCACAAGAAAGTAATTCCTATCATTGACCTTCGTAAAAAGCTAAAGTTACGCGGAGGTGATAGCCTGGTTCAACCATCGCTGGTGTTCCTTAAGCGCATGGATGCAAAAATGCGTTCAATAGTAGGTGTACAAATTGATGAAATTCTTGAGATTGTTGAAACTTTAGTTCCTAAAAAACCAGAAGGCAAAAGCAATCGGCTTATTAAGGTAATGCTTGGCCTGAAAACCGAAGTTATACCAGTTTTAAGATTTGTTGATATCGTTAAAGAAGAAGAACTATCAAATGTAGAGAGTGAAATATTAAATTAATATTAACAATAGACAATGATAGCATGAATAGTTAGATTGCATGCTGCCATTTTATTTTTACAACTTCCTTATTGGTTATATGCATTCCATCCCTGCGCTATCAGGGGAATTCGTTGATTCAACCCGGTAATTAAACTATAACCTTCCGATGCATGAGTGATATGCCCGATGATGGAAATATCATTTCTGGCAAGAATAATGTCATATTTATCCAATGAGATTGTAAAGAGCAGTTCATAATCTTCGCCACCATTTAAAGCGCAAAGCATAGGTTCAATATTGAGTTCCTTAGCTACCTTAGTGGTTTGTTCTGCAATGGGTATTTTATTCTGGTAAATGTTACATCCTGTGCCCGACTGCTTGCAAATATGCAAAAGCTCAGACGACAACCCGTCAGAAATATCGATCATTGAGGTTGGTGTGATGTTGTTTTTGTGAAAGTATTCTACAATTTCCTTCCGCGATTCTGGTCTGAGCTGCCGTTGAAGTACGTATTCGTATTCCTCAAGTTTGGGTTGAGCCCCCTGCGAATCTTCGAAAATTTTTTTTTCGCGTTCCAAAATCTGTAATCCTAAGTATGCGCCTCCCAAATCGCCTGTAACACAAATCAGGTCTTTGTCTTTTGCAGTGGACCGGTAGGTAATTTTATCTTTTTCTACTTCACCGATTACACTTATACTAATAGCCAAACCAGTCAGTGATGATGAGGTATCGCCACCTACCAAATCGACATTATACTTTTCGCAAGCCAATTTTAGGCCTTCGTAAAATTCATCGACCGCTTCCACAGAAAATTTTCGAGATATTGCTATTGATACTACTAATTGCCTGGGCAAAGCATTCATCGCATAAACATCTGAAAAATTTACTACTGCCGCTTTGTAGCCAAGATGCTTTAGGGGGGTATAAACAAGGTTAAAATGAATACCTTCTAAAAGCATGTCAGTAGTCAATACCAGGTATTTCTTGCCGTAATCGAGCACAGCAGCATCATCGCCTACGCCTTTTATGGTACTTTTATGAAATTGAGGTACATTTGCAGTTAACCTATTAATTAGGCCAAATTCACCTAGTTCGCTTAACGGAGTAAATTTTTTATTGGCGTCACTCATTCAATCAATGATTTTGTTCAATATGGACGCGAAGTTAGCGTATTTTCCCGATATTTGATTTGGTGACCATTTGATTATGACATAAACATATCATTTTTTAACTTTTACTTTTGAGAGTTGTTTTAGATTTACAAAGCGTTTTTCTATAAAAGTAAATTTGTGAATTGAAATGTTTTGTACTTTTGTCTTTATTTAGAATGAATCTAAATAAACAAACAATGAATATTGTAATGATGTTTAGCATAATTTTGTAGTCCTATGAGCGAGTTGAATGACGAACTATTAAATGAAGTAACCCAACGCGATTATAAATACGGTTTTGTTACTGATATTGAGACGGATACTATTCCAAAAGGGTTGAATGAAGATGTCGTTCGCATGATTTCGGCCAAGAAAGGTGAACCGGATTTCATGCTTGAATGGCGTTTGAAAGCATTCCGTCATTGGCAAACTATGACTATGCCACATTGGGCACATCTTACCATCCCTGAAATTCATTACCAGGATATCATATTTTATGCAGCGCCAAAGCAGCAGGCCAAGTATGCCAGTATGGACGAAGTAGATCCTGAATTGCTCGCCACCTTTGATAAATTGGGTATCCCGCTTGAAGAAAGGAAACACCTTGCCGGAGTAGCGGTCGATGCTGTAATGGACAGTATATCCGTGAAAACAACTTTTCGGGAATCTCTTGCTGAGCTTGGGATCATTTTTTGTTCGATGAGCGAGGCTATTCGGGAACATCCCGATCTGGTAAAAAAGTACCTTGGCTCTGTAGTCCCATATACGGATAACTTTTTTGCTTCATTGAACTCAGCTGTATTCAGCGATGGTTCATTTTGCTATATTCCTAAAGGTGTTCGATGTCCTATGGAATTATCAACTTATTTCCGTATTAATGCAGCCAATACCGGGCAATTTGAACGAACATTACTTATCGCCGATGAAGGGGCTTATGTTTCTTATCTTGAAGGTTGTACTGCCCCTATGCGTGACGAGAACCAATTGCACGCTGCAGTAGTCGAACTTGTGGCAATGGAGAATGCAGAAATTAAATACTCAACGGTACAGAACTGGTATCCGGGCAATAAAGAAGGCAAAGGCGGTGTATTCAATTTTGTAACCAAGCGTGGAATCTGTAAAGGAGACAACTCTAAAGTATCGTGGACACAAGTTGAGACAGGATCTGCCATTACTTGGAAATATCCAAGTTGTATACTTCGTGGCAATAATTCATCTGCCGAATTCTATTCGGTTGCTGTAACCAACAATCATCAGCAGGCCGATACAGGTACCAAGATGTTACATATTGGTAAAAATACTCGAAGCCGTATAGTTTCGAAAGGGATTTCGGCAGGAAAGAGCAACAATAGTTACCGTGGTTTGGTTAAGGTTACGAAAGGTGCGGAAAATGCCCGAAACTTTTCACAATGCGATTCGCTCCTTTTAGGTAGTACTTGTGGCGCACATACATTTCCCTATATTGAAGTGGATAATAAAACTGCCAAAATAGAACACGAAGCAACCACTTCGAAAATAGGTGAAGATCAAATATTTTATTGCAATCAGCGTGGTATCAGCACCGAAGATGCTGTTGGTTTGATTGTCAATGGTTATGCACGGGAAGTGCTCAATCAACTTCCAATGGAGTTTGCGGTTGAGGCGCAGAAATTATTGCAGATTTCTTTAGAGGGAAGCGTAGGATAGTTTAGTAGATGAGTAGATGTGAATTTGAGAATCATGGAACCAACCAAATCATTTGAAGAATTAAGTGCCTGGAAAAAATCTCATGAATTTGTTTTGGAAGTATATAAAATTACCGAACAATTTCCAAAAAATGAAGTATTTGGACTCACTAGTCAATTTCGTCGTGCCTCTATTTCCATTGCTGCTAATATTGCGGAAGGATATAAAAAGAAGGGAAAAAATGATAAACTAAGATTTTATAATATATCTCAAGGTTCTTTAGAAGAATGTAAATATTATTTAATCTTATCAAAAGATTTGAAATATATTTCTAAAGAGCAATGGTCAGATATGTCTGATAGATTAAATGAAGCGAGTAAATTATTAAATACATATTGTAGAGCTATTGCAGATTCGGACTAAAATTTTTATTCTAATCTTCAAACATTCTCAAATTGTCATATTCATAACTTATGTTACAGATAAAAGACTTAAAAGCATCAATTAACGGTAAAGAAATCTTAAAAGGGATTACCCTTGAAGTTAAGGCAGGCGAAGTGCATGCAATCATGGGGCCCAACGGATCGGGCAAAAGTACATTGGCCTCGGTACTTACAGGAAGGGATATTGTGGAAGTTACTCATGGTAAAGTAACCTACCTGGGAGAGGACCTACTTGAAATGCTTCCGGAAGACCGTGCACGAAAAGGTATTTTTTTGAGTTTTCAGTACCCAATTGAAATCCCAGGGGTCAGCATGGTCAATTTTTTAAAGACTGCATTAAACGAACACCGGAAATTTAACGGTTTGGCTCCACTGAATGCTTCTGATTTTCTTAAAGTAATGCGTGAAAAGAAAAATTTAGTTGAAATCGATTCCGCTTTAACCAGTCGTGCCGTAAACGAAGGCTTTTCAGGTGGAGAAAAGAAGAAAAACGAAATTTTTCAGATGGCTTTGCTCGAACCTAAACTGGCAATTCTTGACGAAACCGATTCAGGGCTTGATATTGATGCTCTCAGGGTAGTGGCAAACGGGGTTAATAAACTAAAAACCAAGAATAACGCTACCATTGTAATTACGCACTATCAGCGGTTGCTCGATTATATTATACCTGATTTTGTGCATGTGCTTATGGACGGTCGCATTGTTAAGTCCGGAACTAAAGAGCTTGCTTTTGAACTGGAAGAGAAAGGATACGACTGGCTTAAGAAGGAAATTTTTCCAGAGTTGAATGGTAGTGAAGTTGCACAATAAACTTCGAAAAATGGAAACTGTAAAATCAACAGCAATATTTTCATCATTATACAAGGAGAACAGGGAACAGTTACTCTCTTCGTTGCCCGGATTTCCTGTAAAACTTCGGGATGAAGCAATGCAATCGTTTTCACAGAAAGGTTTTCCCGGGAAAAAAGACGAGCAATATAAATACACTTATCTGGAGCCTTTTTTCAACAATGGTTATAAACCGTGTTTAACGTTTAAGCCTGTATCATTCGATATCAATCATATATTTCATTGCGACGTTCCTGCACTCGATACTCATGTGATCGTACTTCTCAATGGGTTTTACTTCGATAAGTTAAATCCCATTAGGACAATTTGTGGCGATATCATTGTTGGCAGTTTTGATGAGGCTGTTCGTCGCTATCCGGATATAGTTTCCAGGCATTTGGGGAAATACGCTTCGGTAAACGACAGTTATGTTGCACTGAATACAGCTTTTGCATGTGATGGGATTTTCTTTTATGTTCCTCAAGGGAAAGTGCTCGATAAGCCAATTCAAATCATCAATGTATTGCTTTCTGATGAGGAGCTGCTGGTGCATCATCGTAATCTTTTTATTCTTGAGCCAAACAGCCAGGCAAAAATAGTTGTTTGTGATCATACACTTAGTCCGCAGAAATTTTTAACCAATTCTGTAACAGAGGTATATGTTGGAGAAAATGCTCATTTTGATTATTTTAAAGTTCAAAACGAACATAATGACTCTGTACAGGTTTCGCACATGTTTATCCATCAGGAGGCTGCCACCAGCGTTCAAACATCAACAGTTACACTTCATGGAGGACTTGTTCGTAACAATCTGTATGTAAAATTAGATGGAGAAGGTGGTACAAATAAAGCATACGGTTTGTTTGTGACTGATGAAAGTCAACATGTCGATAATTTTGTTTTTGTTGAGCATGCCAAACCGAATTGTACCAGTAACCAAATGTTCAAAGGCATTCTTGATGATAAATCGACAGGAGCCTTTACCGGGAAGATTCTGGTTGACCGTGATGCGCAGAAAACTAATGGTTATCAGAAAAACAGCAGTATTTTACTAACCGATGATGTTAAAATGAGTTCAAGGCCGCAACTTGAAATTTATGCCGATGATGTAAAGTGCGGCCATGGTGGTACTGTTGGGCAACTTGATGATGAAGCGTTGTTTTACCTGAGGTCTCGTGGGATAGCTGAGCATGAAGCCCGTTTGTTGCTGATGTATGCTTTTGCTTATGAGATTCTGAATGAAATCAAAGTCATTCCACTCAAAGAGCGGATGAGCGCTTTGATTGATAAGCGCCTTCGTGGTGAATTATCGCGTTGCAATAATTGTGCAATGCATTTTGGATAGTAAAATTAATATATTGTAAATAAGAATATTAAATAAAGTGACATTCGACGTTCAAAAAATACGGCAGGATTTTCCAATCCTTTCACGAAAGGTGTATGGAAAACCTTTGGTTTATTTCGATAATGGGGCTACTACCCAAAAGCCAAATGTTGTTAGAGAAACAATTAATCGTTTGTATTTAGAACAGAATGCATCAATTCATCGGGGTGTTCATTATCTAAGCGAACAAACATCGGAATTGTATGAAAATTCCAGGATAAAGGTGCAGGAATTTATTAATGCCGGATTTTCACAGGAGGTCATATTCACCTCAGGGGCTACCGGTTCGATCAATGCTGTTGCTTTTTCCTTTGGTGAAGCGTTTATTCGTCCCGGCGATGAAATTATTATTTCAGGAATGGAGCATCACTCAAACATTGTTCCCTGGCAGATGATGTGCGAACGCAAAGGCGCTAAGCTAAAGGTGATCCCATTTACCGAAGACGCCGAATTGATGCTTGATGAATACAAAAAGCTTCTCACAAATAAAACCCGATTAGTTGCTGTAACACAGGTTTCAAATTCTTTAGGTACAGTAAATCCTATCAAAGAAATCATCGAAATGGCGCATGATGCTAATGCACGGGTGCTGATAGACGGTGCACAGGCAATTCAGCATGGAAATATTGATGTTCAAGCGCTGGACTGTGATTTTTATGCTTTTTCCGGGCATAAAATTTACGGTCCTACAGGTATAGGTGTGCTTTATGGTAAAGAAAAACTTTTATATGATATGCCACCATACCAGGGCGGAGGCGATATGGTTGAATGCGTAACGTTCGAAAAAACTTCATATAATAACCTTCCTTTTAAATTCGAAGCAGGAACTTCTAATTACATTGGTGCCATCGGTTTGGGTTCAGCATTAGATTATGTTAAAGGGGTGGGGCTCGACAATATTGCAACATACGAGCGCCAATTGTTGGATTACGCAACTGAGAAGCTTCGACAGATTGATGGATTGAGGATATACGGGAACGCTAAAAATAAAATTTCGATTATTTCCTTTTTGGTTGGAGACATACATCCTTACGATATGGGTATGGTCTTAGATAAAATGGGTATTGCCGTGCGTACAGGCACGCATTGCACACAGCCGGTGATGGATAGGTTCGAAATAGAAGGGACTGTTCGTGCATCTATGGTTTTCTACAATACTTTTGAGGAAATTGATCGCTTGTATGAGGCAGTTCTTAAGGCAAAACAGATGTTAGGATAAGCAACGCTTTAATTTGTTAACTTTGCAAGTCTGAAAATGGAGCACAAATGACACTTAATGAAATTCAAGAGGAAATTATTGCTGATTTTGAACAGTTTGGCGATTGGATGGAGAAATACAATTACCTTATTGATTTAAGCAAAGACCTTGCACCATTAGATGTAAAATATAAGACCAGCGATAACCTGATAAGGGGATGTCAATCGAGGGTTTGGTTGGTAGTTGAAATGCAGGATGGACAATTGGTTTTCAAGGCCGATAGCGACGCTATAATCACTAAGGGAATCGTTGCTTTATTAGTTCGCGTTTTTTCAGGGCGTAAACCGGAAGAAATTATGAATGTCGATTTGTATTTTATTGATAGGATTGGCTTGCGGCAGAACCTTTCACCTACCAGGTCGAATGGCTTGCTTTCGATGGTTAAGCAGATAAAGCTATATGCCTTGGCCTATCACACGAAAATGCAAAGCCTCCCTAAGGAGGACAATAAGGGAGAAACTATAAAACTATAATGAACCACTATAAGATATATTTGTTTTATTAAGTAATTAAGGTCTTCCGCCAACTGGGGAAGATTTAGGGGGCTTCTGTATGGCAACAAACGACTTACTTCAAATAGAAACCGAGATCGTAAAAGTTTTAAAAAACACTTTCGACCCGGAAATACCTGTGAATATCTATGATTTAGGCCTTATTTATAAAATTGATGTGGACGATTATAACCAGGTGGAAATTACCATGACCCTTACTGCACCGAATTGTCCAATGGCAGATGAGTTGCTTCTCGAAATTAAGGAAAAGGTCGAAGCTATTGAAGGCGTTAAAGGCGTAGCTATTAATCTTACCTTCGACCCACCCTGGGATAAAGAAATGATGACCGAAGAAGCGCTATTGGAATTAGGGTTGATGTAAACAATGAAACTAAAACACCAATTTTTTTATTCTTTCCATAGCCTCAAATACATTATTCCTATCTGCAAAGGCTGAGAACCTGAAGTAACCTTCGCCTGAAGGTCCGAACCCAGCTCCTGGAGTTCCTACAACATTGGCTTCATGCAGAAGTTTATCGAAAAAATCCCACGATTTGAGGCCGTTTTTGGTTTTTACCCAAACATAAGGCGCATTGACACCTCCAAAAACTTTATATCCCGCTTCAGTAAGGCTTTTGGTCATTATACGGGCGTTTTCGAGATAATAATTTATGACTTCTTTTACTTCCTTTTTGCCTTGTTCAGTATAAATGGCCGCTG
>Ga0182017_10000091_pt1 | contig 66446 bp, 58 predicted proteins | sample 712E3DmetaG_FD_120492 | JGI IMG/M metagenome (GOLD analysis project Ga0182017, IMG submission 120492) | Permafrost microbial communities from Stordalen Mire, Sweden - 712E3D metaG | ecosystem: Environmental > Terrestrial > Soil > Wetlands > Permafrost | place: Sweden: Stordalen | collected... | reverse complement strand
TGGCGAGGCCGAGCGCGAGGGCGCGAGCGTAGCGAGCGGGTGTGGTGGGGAAGGTGCAGGTCCCGAAGTCCCCGAAGGGGGAAGCGAGCGGGGTGGGGGTGGCGGGTGGGGGGCCGAAGGGCGGAGCGAACCCTTCCCATTTCAAAGTCCCCCCTCGGTCACGCTGATACCAACCAGGTTTCCGGGCAGGAGCGGCAACTCGGCAAAACGCGCCAGTACCTGGCCGGTCCCTCCCTTCACCTCTACCTTGGCCAGTACCAGGTACTCGACCGGCCCCGTCACCGGCGCGCAAGCGATGACCGTGCCCACCACCTCTACCCCGGTGTCGTAGGTGAAGGTCACCCGGTGGCTCAACATCTCCCGCAGGCTCTGCTGATTGGCCATGGGGCGCAAATCTCCCAGGCGGGCCACTCCTCGTCAACCTTGAGCCGCGCCCATTTCTCCTCTGACGCTTGCAGAACCCGCCCGAATCCCGCTACCGGTAGTAAGATAGCGCCGTGACGCTAGGCCCCCGCGTAGTTTTCGCTGGTTGCGCTGCTGCCCTGGTTGGCTGCGCCGGCAACGAACCACAACCACGCATCGACGCCGTCGACCCCGCGGGAGCCTACACCGATCGCGACATCCGGCTCATGCTGACCGGCGCGGGCTTCGTCCCATCCTTCCGCCTCGACCCTGTGTCGGGCGAACGCGTGGCCACCATGGATGGCTTTTCCGGCCAGGTCAGCAAAGGATCGCATGCGGCGCTGCTGACCAGTTTCGGGTGGGTCAGCCCCACGCAGATCTCGGCCAGCCTGGACGTACAGGACCCGGATGACCTGGGCGTGGGTCCCTGCGACGTGGAGATCACGGATCCACGCGGCAACAAGGCAGTGCTGCCGGCTGGCTTCTTTGCCCTGGGCCGCTACACGTTCGCTCCGGATCTGACAGTCACCAGCCCGGCCGCGGGCGACCTTTACGCCCCGGGGTCCAGCATTCACGGAGTGGTGACCGCCACCGACGGGCCGCCCGGTCACCTGGTAGCGCTGCGGTGGACCTATACTGAACCTCCCTCCGCGCAACGTGCTCCTGTGACTGGTGATTGTCCGTCCGGGCTGCGCTCCGACCGCGTCGACTGCGCCTTTGACGTGATCATCAGTCCGAGTTTGGACCCGATCATGACCGTCAACCTGGATATTGTGGCCTTGGATGACTCCCAGCCGCCCAACCAAAGCAGCCCGGTGGGTGTTACCATCAACCTGAGCCAGCGCCCCACCGTGTCCTCGGTCATGCCCCAGGCAGGAGGCGTGGCGGGTGGCACCAACGTAGTGCTCCGAGGATCGGGCTTTGTTGCCGGGAGTCGCGTCTACTTCGGCACGAACCTGCTCGTCCCCGATGGCGGCATTGTGGTCGACAAAGAGACCATAACCGGCTACACGCCGGCCAACCCTTTTGCGGCCGCAGTTCCCGTGACCGTGCAGTCTCGCCTTGGCTTCGCCACTTGGGCGTACAAGTTTCAGTATCGGCTTCCGCCGCAGATATGGTCGATTGCTCCGTCCTCCGGCAGACAAGACGAGCACACGCAGGTCAAGGTCTATGGTGCGGACTTCACCGAGACTACGATCATCTATCTGGGTCAAACCCTGGCAGGCGCGGTTTCCCTGGAGAGTCCGTCGTGGATAGATGGCAGTGAGATCGACGGCGTGGTACCCCCGGGAAGCGGGCAGGCCTGGGTCTGGGCCTTCGACCCCGCCAATGGCTGGACCCGCCTGCCCGACCAATTCTCCTGGATTGCGCCATGAAGCTGCTGCCCAAGTTCGCCCTCCTCTCCATCGGCGTGGCCGCGGTGCCGCTGGCCATCGCCGGCTATTCGTCAATCCGGGTCAGCCAGGCGGCCTTGCGCGAAGCTCTCGAGGTCAACGAGGTTCTGCTGGCACGCCAAATCTCGGAGTATGTCAGCAGCCACCTGTCCAACCTGCAAGCCACCATGTCGGTCGAGACCCGCATTCTCGACCTCACCCGCGTGGGGGGCGCGCTGCCCACCGCCGAAACCCTGCGCAAGTTCCTCCAGCTCGTGTACCACCAGAGCGACGATTTTAGCGTGGTGGCCTTGCTCGACACCGAGGGGAAGTCGGTAGTTCCGGCTGCTTTCCAGTCGGTCGCACCTAGAAACGATTCCTTCGGAACCCACGAGATCATTCCGGCTGAGGACGTGGCCCGTCTCCCCGTGCATGTTCCCGTCGACGCAGTCTTGCGCGAGGGGAGCGCCGTGGGTTCGATCTTCCTGGCCGGCAGCGCACACGTGCCGCATGTGGTGTTGGCGGCTCGCTACCAGGGCCTGGCCGACGAGGATCCCCACATCATAGTAGCCGCCGCGTCCCTGCGCCGCATCGCTGATCACCTGGCTTCGCTTTCGGAGATCGACCGCGACGTCTTGCTTCTCGACCGTGAGAGCCGCACGGTGATTTCCGGCCGTGGAGCGGGCACCGCCCCGCTTGAGCCCAAGCGGTTGCCGCAGGGCAAACCAGGCGCGCTGCCGCCTGAAGGGTTCGTGGCCGAGTACGCGAGCCATGGCCACTCGGTCATCGGTGCCTACGTGCCGACGCTTGCTCTCGGCCTGGGTGTGGTCGTCGAACGATGGGTTGAATCGGCTCTGCGGCCAGCGCGACGGCTCACCTGGACCACCATTTACTGGGTGGGTGTGGCGGCGTTCGTCGCCGCGGTCGTCGGTGCCGCGTTGGCGCGCTCGCTGGCCACTCGGGTCGGCACGTTGGTGCAGGGAGCGCGCCATATCGCCCAGGGCAAGTTGGACGACGAGATCGAGGTTGCCTCCAACGACGAACTGGGCGAGCTGGCCAAAGCATTCAACTCCATGGCCAGTTCGCTCGCGGCGGCACGCACCGAGATCCTCGTGCGGACTGAGGAGATCCAGAGTTGGAACGTCACCCTGGAAAAGCGGGTCGAAGAGAAAACCAAGGAACTGCGCGACGCACAGGATCTCTTGTTGCGCTCGCGCTCACTGGCCGCCATCGGTTCACTCGGCGCCGGGGTCGCGCATGAGATCAACAATCCGCTCACCGGCGTGCTGGGCCTGGCGCAGATCCTGCTGGCCGACCTGCCCGAAGACCACCCGGCCCGGCCCTTGGTCCAGGACATCGAGGAGCAGGCAGCGCGTATTCAAGGTATCGTGGCCAATCTGCTGCGCTTCTCACAGAAGCAGTCGGGCGAGCACTTCCGCCCCTTCGATCTTTCCCAGGTGGTTCACGACGCGCTCGAGTTGTGCGGGCCCAAGACCCTGGCCGATGCGGGCATTACCGTGGTCAGGCACGTGCCCAGCCCCAGCCCGCCCATCCGCGGCAATGCCCTGCAGGTGCAAGCTGCGATCATACAACTCATCCAAAATGCCAGGGCGGCCATGGATTCGGGCGGCACCCTGACGCTCGAAACCACGCGGCCGGAGGACAAGCTGCTCCGGCTCCGCGTGAGTGACACTGGGCACGGCATCAAGCCCGAGCAACTGTACCGCATCTTCGATCCCTTCTTCACCACCAAGGCGCAGCGAACCGATACCGGCATCGGGCTTTCGATGGTGCACAAGATCATTGAGGATCACGGGGCCACCATCCGGGTGGAAAGCGAGGTCGGCCAAGGCACGACCTTCTGGCTGACTTTCCCTATCAGCGAAGGAGCCAGTCTCCTGGCATGAGTCCCCGAAGCAAGCGGCCCATGTCCTGGTTCCAGGTGGCGGTCATCGTCCTGGTGGTGGCCATTCTCGCGGGGGCCACCCTGCTGTCGCGTTTCTTTTTCGAGCGCCGACGGCCCGAAATGCCGGTCGGATTGCCATCGCCGGTGCCTCGCATATGGCGGAGCGAGCCCAACCAGTTTCGGCTGAGCACTTTGGCCGGCAACGTGGAGGCATTCCAAAACGGCCAGTGGTACGTGGCGCGCGCCGGCCACCTGCTTTCGTCCAAAGACGTTGTTCGTACCCATGGGGGATCACGCGCCCTTCTGCGCCGGGGAAGCGTCGAGATCGAATTGCGCGACAACATGGACTTGCGCCTCGACAAGCTCGACAAGACCACGGCCAAAATGGGCCTCTTGCGTGGAGATCGGGTGACCGCCAACGTGGGCAGAGACGACGAGACCCTGGAGATCGATGCCCTCGACACGCGCACGACCAACGTGGGCGCCGCGCGCTTCGCGGTGTCGGTGGCTCCCAGCGGAAAGGTCAGTGTCACGGCCGCCGAGGGCGCGGCCCGCTTCGAAGCCCAGGGCAAGCAAGTGGTGGTACGCAAGGGAAACGAAAGCACGGCCTTCCCCGGGGCAGCCCCCAGCGACCCCGAACCCATTCCCGAGGAAATCTTGCTCTCGGTCATCTGGCCCGAGGACGACAAAGCTGAGGGCGTCTCCAAGATCCGAGGCCGCGCCAGCCCCTCGTCGCGCGTACGCGTGAATGGCGAAGAGACGCCGGTGGCGCGAGACGGTAGTTTCCTCGCGCGCGTGCGGGTGTCGGAACCGCAGACCCGCGTGCATGTTGAGGCCGAGGACAGTGCGGGGCGGCAGAAGACGGTCGACAAGGTCCTGCGCCTTCCCCCGCGCGCACCGTCGCTGCAGCCCTCGGGTGATGGGCTTTGGAAAGAATGATGGCCTGGCCGGTGACAGGCGTCCGTCAGGCAGCCGTAGGGTTGGTCCTGGTTGTGCTCATGGGCGCGCGGGTCAACGCGGCCGAGGTCCCACCAGATGGCACGACGACCTCCACCGGCGATGCACGCGAAGCAGAGGCTGCCGATGCTGGGCTGAGGGAAGCCGCGGCGCTACTGCCGCAGCAGGCGCTGCCGCAGACAGGAGCAGACGCTGGTGCGAGCAACGTGAAGATTCGTGACACCCAGGCCCCGACCGTCCCAGCCCAGCGCCCAGCAACAGAGCGACAGGTCTCGCCTGCGCCCGAGATGCCCGCCGAGCAGCCGGTTCTGCCAGCGCGGGTGACCTTGTCGCTGGCCGCACCGGTGCCGGTGCTTGGGATCGAAGACGAAACCGAACTGCGCATCGAAGCCACCGGCGCCTTCCCATCGCCGTTGCCCTTTCCGCGAATCCTGTGCAGCGCCGGCCGGGTGGAGGACTTGGTGCGCGAGGGACCAACCAGTTTCTCGTCCCGTTTTCTCTTGCCCGCTTCCCGTTTCCCCCAGGTGGCCATCTTGGTCGCGGATTTCTCGCGTGATTCGCTGGTCCTGCGCGGGTCCCTGGCGGTGCGGCTGCGTGCCGCTGCTAGTCCGGCCTTTCACACTGACCCCGGTGCCAGGGTCACGGTGAAAGTCGGGGACAAGGAGTTCGGGCCTGTGGTCGCGCCCGCGGACGGCAACGTCCGCGTACCCGTGGTTGTGCCCCCGGGCATCGATTTCGCGCTGGCCCGATCGGTGAACCGCCACGGCAAGACTAGGGAGCAACTTGTGGATCTGAAAATTCCGCCCGCGCAGCGCGCGTTGGTGGTGGCCCCCGAGAAGCTGGTCGCCGGGAGCGCCGCCGAGGTCGCCGTGCTAGCGGTGGAGCCGTCGGGGAGACTGGTCGACGCATCCACGATCGTCTTGGCGTCTTCTGGGCCGCGGCCTGAGCCTCTGGGCAGCCACGCCCCAGGCGAGGCCCGATTCCTGGTGCGCGTGCCGGCCTCCTTGCAAGACCCAACTCTCCACCTCATGGCATCCCTGCGCGGACAGCCAGAGTTGAGCGCAGAGGCGGACCTGGTGCTGATTTCGGCGCCCACCGCCCAGGTCATGCTGCAGACGGAGACAACCCGGCCTGACACCGTCCCGCTTGGCAGCCTGCGCGTGTTCTTGAGTGGGCAAGATGCCTTCGGCAATCCCACCGACGTGGGCGAAGCCGCAGTCCTGGTCGACGGCCAGGCGGCCTCACCCCAGACCACGCGGGACGGCCGCGTGGTGCTCTTGCTCCGACCGCCCGCCGTGCCGGCCAGTCGCGACGTGGAAGTGGAGGCCGTGCTCGACAGTGGACACGCCATTGAGCGTATCCCGCTTGCCCTCTTCATGCGTCGCCGGCCGTCGCCTCCAGAGGTACAAGCTCCGCGCTACACGCTCACGCCTCGCCTGGGCCTTTTGTGGAACCTGCACCAATCACCGGGCCTCGCCGTGTTCGTCGAGGCGATGGCCTCGCTACGCCGCAGCCTCGCCGGTCTTGCATTGGGCGTGACCGCCGGCTACTTGCATAGCAGCTTTTTCTCCTGGAACAGCGCCGGGGCAGGCAACGTCGTTCTCGACCAGATTCCCCTGCTGGCCCAGGCCCGCTATCGCTACCGCATCGCTCGGCTTGCCTTGTCTGCCGGTGCGGGCGCGGGGATCGTGCTGGCGCAGAGCCGCCTTCATGTCTTCGACAGCGAAATTCCGGGGCGCAGCTTGGCCTTTGCCTGCGACGGCTCGCTTGAGGTAGCCTTCCTGCTGCGACGGTCCCAGGTGGTGTTCGGCCTGCGCTACTTGGCTATGTCCCTGGGCAAGCTGTCGAGTGGCGACGTGATGGTAGGTAACACAGGAGGCTTTGTGGTCGATGCCGGGTACCGACTCGGGTGGAAATGATATTAGTGACCGGCGAGAGCGGGCCCGACAAACCCCAACAACGCACCGGCGACCAGCAGGCCGAGCAGCAAGATCGTCGCCGACTGTGCCACGTTCTTCACCCGGTTGATGCGCCGCAAGAGATCGGCGTCGGCCGCCTCAGCGTCTTTCATCAGCGTCTCACCCAAGGTTCCGCGCCGCTCGGCCGCTCGCATGGTGTTGATTTCCGAGCGCGAGACCAGCCCGACCTCAGCGAGCGCAGTCGGCAGATCGCGGCCCTTGCTGACCTTGTCCGCTGCCAGCAGCACGGCCCCGCGCACCGCGACGTTGCCTGCGGTCATTGCCGCGCTTTCCATCGCGTCGTGCACGGGGATACCCGCGGCGACCAGCACCCCGGTGGTGCGGGTGAAGTGCGCCACCGCCTTGGCCCGCCACAGCGACCCAATGATGGGTGCCTGCAAGAGCACCCCGTTCAGCCAAAGCTGACCTTTGTCTCCACGCACGAAGAGGCGGAAGCTCGCGTAGGCAAGGGCGACCACCGCCAACACGACCGGCAAGATAGATCGCGCGACATGCGAGACCTGGATAGCCAGATGCGTGGCCACTGGCCATTCTCGCTCCGGCAGGCCCCGTAGGAATGGCTCCACGCTAGGAGAGGCGACCGCAAGGCCGACCAGGACAGCGAGCAAGCCGCCGCCGAGGCCGAGCAGTGGCCGCGTGGTCGCACCGCTTAGCCCACGCGCGATCTTCGCCGTGGTGCCGAGGTACGCTGACAGGCGCTGCAACTCGATGGGCAAGCGATTGCTCTTCTCGCCCGCACCCAGCATAGCCACGGTGATTTCGTCAAACACCTCCGGGTAGTCGTGCAGGGCTTCGCCCAGAGGGCGGCCCTTGTCCACACTGGCCTTCATCCCCTTCAGCGCCGCCACCAGACGCGAATTCTTGGACTCGACCGACAGGGCATAGAGCGCTTGGCCGAGCGAAAGGCCAGCCTTCAACTTGGCCGCGAACAGGCCAGCCAGACGGCTCAGCTCCTCTGGCCTGACCCGCACGCCGTTCGACTTGAGCAACGGCTGACTTGGTAGTGATAGCGCTTGCTGCACGAGCTTGAACCCAGGATCGGTGTATCCCGGATGCCAATTGTGCACCCAAGCCGCGACGCCGTCATGAAAGTGTGGAAAGGATCAATCGTAACTAGCTAGAATTGCGGAGTTTATTGCCACGCTTCCCACCCGACGAAAACGGCCACACCTTGTCAGGAAACTCGGGACCAACCCAAAGCGGCCAGCGTGCCCGTGAGCAGTGAGCGACCAGCGGAGAGCGGTCTGCGTGGGCGGGTCGCGTGAGCGGACCGCGGGCCGCGGCCCGCGATCCGTCTTCCGCGCAACACCCACGAACATGCTCTCGCCCACGCGACCCGCGAGCCGGCCTTCCCCTGCAGGACTACGCGATGTATCCCTTCTTGACGAGGTACTCGCCCACCAGAATGGCCCCCTTGGCCGCACCCATACGGGTGTTGTGCGACACCAGGATGTACTTGATGCCGTTGGGCAGAGCGGGATCCTCACGCAGACGTCCCACCACCGTGGCCATGCCACCCTCCTCGTCGCGGTCCAGCCGCACCTGCGGGCGGTAGGGATCTTCGCGAATCGCGATGAGGTGCTTGGGCGCCGAAGGCAGGCCCAGGCCGGCCAGGTCAGCGCCGAACTCGCGCCACACGGCCTTCACGTCGTCGAGGTGGGTGGGACGCTTCAACTGAACGAAGACCGATTCGGTGTGGCCTTCCAGCACGTTCACGCGGGTGCAGGTGCAGGACACCGAGATCGGAGCCGGCACGATGGCGTCCCCGACCAGCTTGCCCAGTATCTTGGTGGTCTCGCGCTCGACCTTTTCTTCCTCCTTGGGGATGTAGGGAATGATGTTGTCGAGGATATCCATGGCGGTAACGCCATGTGAGCGACCTGCGCCCGAGAGCGCCTGCATCGAGGTCATGATCACGCGTTCAATACCGAACGCGATGTCGAGCGGACGCAGGGTCATAGCCAGTCCAACTGTGGTGCAATTCGGGCCCGGGGTGATGAACCCCTTCCACCCGCGCTTCTTGCGCTGTACCTCGATAAGACCGGCCTGGTCCCAGTTGACGCCGGGCAGAAAGATGGGCACGTCCGGCTCGTAGCGAAACGCGCTCGCGGTCGAAATCACAGGCACAGTGGCGGCGCACCTGGGCTCCAACTCGCGCGCCACGTCCGCCTCCACCGCGGAAAACACCAAACGCACACCGTCGGTCGTCATGGTCGCCGAATCCTCGACCTTGAGGCCGGCCATCTCGGCAGGCAGGGGCTCGGTGCAAAACCACCTTGAGGCACCCTTGTCGTCCTTGACCGCATCGGCCATGGTCTTTCCGGCCGAGCGCCTGGACGCCGCGACTTTGACGACCTGGAGCATGGGATGCCCGGCCAGCGAAACCAGGAACTCCTGGCCTGCCAGCCCTGTGGCACCAACCACGGCGACGGGAATGCGTGACATGTGAAGTTGACCTCCGGGGCAGGAAATTTAGCAGACTCGGCGCGGGTGCCAAATCGGTTGTTCCATTGTAATGGGAACCCTCAAAGGGTTCCCAACCCCTCCCGCGATGGTCCGCGGCGAGCAAAGCTCGCCGGCTCCCCACGCGACACGTAATGGGAACCCTCAAAGGGTTCCCAACCCCTCCCGCGATGGTCCGCGGCGAGCAAAGCTCGCCGGGCTCCCCACGCGACACGTAATGGGAACCCTCAAAGGGTTCCCATGCCCTCCCGCGATGGTTCGCGGCGAGCAAAGCTCGCCGGCTCCCCACGCGATCGACTTCGTGTCCCCAGTGGCGAGGTTCCTGGTAGACTTAGCTGAGCCTAATGCCTTGCGTCCGCGTTTCTTTCGACTGCACCATGTTCTGAGGAGGCCCTATGTCCAACTCGACTGCACGATTGGCTGGTATCCCTCGTGAAGCAAAACTCCCAGGCGTAGCGTGGCTTTGCTTCCTGCTCGCGTTGGGCGCGGCTGCCTGCAATTCTTCGCCGGGTACTGCGGTTGCGAGCGGCGGGCAGAGTGGTTCCAGCAGCGTGCAAAGCGGCGGATCGTCTGGCACAGGGGGCGCAGCAACGACTGGAGGCAGTAGCAGCGCCGGTGGCCAAGCCGGCACTACGATCTCTGGTGGAACTAGCGGGGCCACCAGCGGTGGATCCGGGGGCGTCACCGCAAGCGGCGGCGCCGGATCCGGGGGCGTGACCGCAAGTGGCGGCGCCCGATCCGGCGGCGTGACCGCAAGTGGCGGCGCCGCAGCCGGCGGTGTCACAGCAAGCGGCGGCGCCACAAGCCAAGGCGGCACGATGGCCCAGGGCGGGTCCAGCAGCACCGGGGGGATCGGGGGCCGGGGCGGCTCCAGCGGCGGCGCGACCACGACGGGTGGTACGACCAATTCCGGGGGGACAACCAGTCAGGGCGGCGCCACTGGCGGCTCCGGCGGCAGCGCGACCGACGCAGGAGCCGCAGGCCAGGGCGGGGGCGACGCCGGCACCACCACGCTTGCGGCTGACTCGCTGGCCGTGCGCTTTGCCAACATGATCATGAGCAAATACCCCAATCCCACCGACATCTACACAAAGTACGGCTATGAATACAACGACGGCATCGTGTTGCGTGGGATTGAGCAGGTCTACCGGCATACCTTGGACAAGAAGTACCTGACGTACATCCAGGCGTACTTCGACGCCTATGTCAGCGCCAGCGGGGTCGTCACCCTACCGGATACGGCACACAGCTTCGACAACATCCAGCCATCTGTGATGTTGCCCTTCCTCTACCAGCAGACCGGAACCGCAAAGTACAAGACCGCTGCCGCCAACATTCGGGCTCGCTACGACACCATCCCGCGCAACCCTGACAAAGGCTTCTGGCATAAGCAGTCGTGCCCCAACCAGATGTGGCTCGACAGCATCTACATGGGGGAGCCCTTCCTGGCGCGCTACGGGGCCGCGTTTGACTGCACGGTAGGCTCGACAAACTTCTGCTTCGATACGGTGGTCGAGCAGATCCTTCTCATCGCACAGCACCTTCGCGACACGACGACCGGCCTGCTCGCTCACGCATGGGACGACAGTCCCTCCGGGAAACAGTCGTGGGCCAATTCGACCACCGGAAATTCATGCTGCGTTTGGGGCCGGGCTCTGGGTTGGTATGCGATGGCCCTGGTGGACACCTTGGGTGATCTGCCTGCCAACCAGACGGGTCGCAGTGACATGCTGACCATTCTCACCAGCTTGGCAGCCGGGCTCAAGGCCAACCAGGATGCGAAGACCGGGCTTTGGTACCAGGTCGTGGACCAGGGGAGCAAGAGTGACAACTGGGTCGAAAGCTCAGGCAGCGGGATGTTCGTCTACGCGCTAAAGGTCGCGGTCAACCGCGGATACATCGATTCCAGCTATTCCGCGGTAGCCGACAAAGGCTGGGCGGGGCTGCAAACCAAGGTCACCACTGACTCCTCTGGGTCGCCGACCATCACCGGGGCTGTCCCGGGCATGGGGGTACAGAATAACTACGCCGGCTATGTCGGCCAGAGCCAGGGCTCGAACACCGCCCACGGGTTGTGCGCCATCTTGCTGGCCGCGGCCGAAATGGAAGCGCGCTGATCACGCGTGGGCAGGGGCGACCTGCGGTCGCCCCTGCGGTCCGCGCTGGCGCATGGCCTCGTAGAGCAGGATCGCCCCAGCCGCCGAGGCATTGAGCGACGACACCTGACCGCGCTGGGGAATCTGCACAACTCCGGCGCAGCGACGAGCCACCGCCTCACGGAGACCGCGACCCTCGGCGCCCACAACCAGTCCCGTGGGGCCGATCAGCTCCACCTGGGCCAAGGGCACGCCCCGCTCGGCGGCCGCGCCCCATACGCGCACGCCCTGCGATCCCAGCCAGTCGATGGTCCCAAGCAAGTTGTGAACCCGCGCGATGCGCACGCGCTCGCTGGCTCCTGCCGAGGCCTTGACTACGCCGCCGGTCACCGGCGCCGCATGCTTGTCAGGAATGACCACACCATGCGCGCCCAGCACCTCCGCGCTGCGAACCAGGGCGCCGAAGTTCTGCGGGTCGGTGATGCAATCGAGCAGCAAGAGCAGCGGCGTCTCCGAGGCTGCCTGCGCCGCGGCCAGCATGTCCGCGATGAGGGCGTAGCGGTATTCGCCGACAATCGCCACAATGCCCTGATGGGCCGGTGCCCCGGCCAACCCGGCCACCAGGGCGCGAGGTCGTATCTCGACCGCAATCCCGCGATCCTTGGCCGCGGCAACCGCCACGTCGATCTCGCGCGAACGATGTCCCTCGGCCAGGTACACGACCGCCACCTCGCGCGGCCGCGCCCGGCACAGTTCCTCGACCGGCCGGACACCGAACACCACCCGCGACGATCGTTCCTCTGCCACGCGCCTACTTTCCGGCCGCCGCGACTTCGGCGACCACGGCGGCAAAGGCTGCTGCCGGGTTCGCAGCATCGCGGATGGGCCGACCCACGACCAGATAGTCTGCGCCGGCCGCGATGGCCGAGGCGGGCGTGGCCACGCGTTTCTGGTCGCCGACATCGGCGCCGGCCGGCCGCACGCCGGGTACCACCAGCAGCAGCGACGGGCACGCATGGCGCACGTCAGCCACTTCCTGCGGCGAGCAAACCACGCCAGCGATCCCAGCCTGACTGGCCAGCTGCGCCCGCCGCACCACGGCCTCGCGCATGCTGCCGGCAATGCCGTCAGCGCGTAGGTCGCCTTCGGCCAAACTCGTAAGAACTGTCACACCCAGTAGTTTGGCCCGTCCCTGCGCCGCCTGCGCCGCCCGCTTCATCATGGCCAGACCGCCCGCGGTGTGCAGGGTCAGCAACTCGGCACCCAGGGCCATGGCTGAGGACACCGCGCGCGCCACGGTTTCAGGAATGTCGTGCAATTTGAGATCGAGAAAGACCTTGCCGCCGCGGCCGCGCACCGCCTCGATGGCTCGCACGCCTTCGGCCACGAAGAGTTCTAGCCCCACCTTGTAGAAAGCGGGCTGGCCCTCCAGCCGGTCGAGGAAATCGCCTGCCGCCTTCAGGTCAGGTACGTCCAGCGCGACGATCACGCGCTCACGCGCGGAAATCGCGCCTGCGCTCACGCCAGCCCCCCTGCCCGCTCGCGCTCGACCTTCTCCACCACCACGCGCACGACGTCCTCGATCTTCACCTTCACCACTTCGGGCGCACGCCGCGCCTTGAGCTCGACTACGCCCTCGGCCACGCCCTTCTTGCCCACGGTGATCCGATACGGCATGCCAATGAGATCCGCATCCTTGAACTTCACGCCCGGTCGCTCGTCGCGATCGTCGTAGAACACGTCGATGCCCGCCTTCTGCAATTCATCGTGCAGGCGTTCGGCCACCGCCGTCACCTGTGGGTCACTCACTTGCAGCGAAAGCAAACTGACCTCGAAGGGCGCGATGGGCACCGGCCAGATGATGCCGTCGGCGTCGTGGTTCTGCTCGATGGCTGCGGCCGCGATGCGGGTCACGCCAATGCCGTAGCAGCCCATCACCATCGGCTTCTCTTTGCCGTCGGTGTCGAGGAAGTTGCACTTCATGGGCGCCGAATACTTGGTGCCCAGGAAGAACACCTGTCCCACCTCGATGCCGCGATAGCCGATGAAATGGCCGCCGTCACAGCGCGGGCACGCGTCGCCGAGGGCTGCCTGGCGGAAGTCGCCGCATTGGGTAGGCGTGAAATCGCGCTGGGAAACCACGTTGCGCAGGTGCAGGTCCGCGGCGTTCGCACCGCACACGAAGGACGGCAGCGCGCACACCTCGTGGTCGCAGTAGATGGGAATGCGCAGCCCCACCGGACCGGCAAAACCAACCGGGGCTGCTGTGACTTCTTCCACCGCCTTGTCCGCTGCCAGCACCAAATCGGTGCAGCCCAGGACGCGCTTGACCTTGACGTCGTTCGCGGCCCGATCCCCCCGCACCAGCACGGCCACCGGCTTTCCGTCGGCCAGGTAGACGAGCGTCTTCACCACCTCCTGCGGTCGGCAGCCGAGGAAGCCAGTGACCTCCTCGATGGTGCGCTTGCCTGGGGTCGAGACCTTCTCGACGGCAGGAGCCTGTGCGGAGACCGCCGGCGCGGACGCAACCGGACGCGCCTTCGCCTCTTCGATATTGGCGGCGTAGTCGCACTTGTCGCAGGCCAGGATGGCGTCCTCGCCGGTCTCGGTCAGCACCTGGAACTCGTGCGACTGCGAGCCGCCGATGGCGCCGGTGTCGGCCTCGACCGCGCGGAAGGCCAGACCGCAGCGGGTGAAAATGCGCGTGTAGGCGTCGTACATGTTCTTGTACTCGCGCAGGGCATCTTCCTCGCTGGTGTGAAACGAGTAGGCATCCTTCATGATGAACTCGCGGCCGCGCATCAGGCCGGCGCGCGCGCGCAGCTCGTCGCGAAACTTGGTCTGGATCTGGAACAGATTGAGCGGCAACTGCCGATAGCTGCGCACGTCGTGGCGCACTAGATCCACGATAACTTCTTCGTGGGTGGGACCGATGACGAAGTCCGCGCCCTTGCGATCCTTGAAGCGAAGCAGTTGGTCGCCGTAGTGGTCCCAGCGCCCGGACTCCTGCCACAGCTCGCCCGGAATGACCGCGGGCAAGAACACCTCCTGCGCCCCAGCGCGGTTCATCTCCTCGCGGATTATGCGCGAAATCTTCTGCACAACGCGCCAGCCAAGCGGCAGAAACGAATAGATGCCGGCAGCAAGCTTGCGCAGGTATCCGCCGCGCACCATCAGAATGTGGGATGGCACCTCAGCCTCGGCAGGGGCCTCTTTCAGTGTCGGGACAAGGATCTTTGAAACGCGCATCGCCGGGGTTCATAACACACGCGGGGCAGGAGGCGGCAGATGTCGCAGGTTCAGGTCTTGCCGCGTTACGCGATTTTTTCTGTTGCAGCCCAGGCAGATCTGGGAGAATTCGATCGTGAGTTTCGGGAATACCTTCTGGTCCACGAAGGTTGGGAATGCGAGGTCGCGAACCTGATCAAAGGCGCCACCGAAAGAGAATGAGGGAGGGAGACGATGCAGCTACGGCACATCCGTCCGGGATCGGTTGACTGGAACGATGCAACCAACGAGGGAAGGGAATCAAACTTGGCCCGCCTGAGCCCCGAAGAAGTGAAGAAGCTTCGCGCGGTGATGGCGTCCGAGGGGCTATCCGAAGAGGAAGCAAGAGTGCGGACGCGACGTCTGCCTCGGCAGAACTAGCCGGTATCCGAAGATCTGAAGATCTGGTGTGGAACCCGGGAAGGGTTCTGCACCTCCCCGCAGCGGGCTTACGAGAGCCAAGCCCGCTTTAGCCCATGCAATATGGGCGGTCAGCCCCCGCGCAGTTTGCGGACCGCGCGGGGGCGCGGGGAAAACTCCATCCATTTCAGGCAGTCGACTCAGCCCAACGACTGTCGTAGAACCGGAGCATGCGCGCATGGGTGCTCGCCGCCTGCTTGCTCGCTGGCTGTGCCAGCGCGCAGGTGCGGGCCCGCCCGGAGGGACCTTTCCCCACTTCGCCAGAGGCGGGTGCCCCGGAAGCGGCCATGCCGCGCGAGGATCGCGGGGGCGATGCGGATTTTCGGGCGGCGGCCAGCAAGGCCTTCGCGGCGGATCCAGCCACCGCGCGCGCCGCCCTGGAAGCCTTTGTCGCCAGCCATCCAGACCATCGCCAGCGTCCGGCTGCCCTCGCCCTGCTGGCGCGCGTTCAGATTGCCTCCGGCGAAGCGGCCGGCGCCAAGGCCACGCTGGAAAAGGCCGACGCGGGCGGAAGAACGCCCGACTTCGACTTCCTCCGCGGAATCGCCGCCAGCCGGCTGGGCAACGCCGTGCTGGCGCTGGCGCTGCTACGGCCGTTTATCGCGTCCGGACCGCCCTTGATCGGAGGCATGACCGACGCCGACGCGCCCCTGCTTCTGCGCGCCGCTGCGGCCGAGGCCCTGGGCGAGACTGGAGATCCGGTAGCTGCTATCGAGCAGTGGGATGCGTATCGCAGCATCGACGGCGCCCGCGAGCCCGAGCGCGCCTATGCGCGCCGCTGCGCCGAGGAGATGGCCGAGAAAACTTCCGGCGAGGCTGCTCTTGGTGCCTTGAGTGGTCCTCGTTCCCCGTTCGCGCGCGCCATGCTCGGGGCACAGGCCGTGGCCGCGTTGCGCGCGCGGGGAGACGAAGCCAGCGCTGTCCGGCTGGAGCAGGATGTCGGTCTGGTTCGGCGCAACCTGGGGTTTGACCCTGGCCTGCCAGGAACGCCAAATGGGGATCCGCTTCGGCTCGGCCTGGCGGTTCCCCAGTCAGGAGCGCAAGCCCGTCTGGGCGAGGTCGTGCTGCGCGGGGCGATGCTGGTCGTGACTGAGCCCACGCCTTCGGGCGACCCCTCTCCGTATCATCTCTTGGTCCGCGACGCCGCCGCTCCTGCCGAGCGTGCCGGGACCGCGGGCGCGGCGGCCTGGTCGCTGGCGCGTGAGGATTCGGTTATCGGTCTTCTCGGCACGTTTGATCCGCGCGGCATCGAACTGGCCACCCGCGATGGCGTGCCCTTTCTGCTACTCGATGAACACGCGCCCGGTGCCCGCACTACCGCGTTCCAGCTCATCCATGCGCCCGAGTCGCGCGCCATCGCGTTGGCGGAGCGGGCGCTGGCACTAGGCGCGCGCCGCTTCGTGGTGTTGGGGCCGGACAGCGCCGCGGGCAAGCGTCTGGCCGGCGCCTTTGCGCATGCCCTGGCGGCCGGCGGTGGCACGCTGGTCGCGCACATCACCTACGTCGCAGGGGCAACGTCTTTCTCCGCACAAGTCAAGGAGCTGCGCAGACTTGCCTTCGATGCCTTGTTCGTGCCCGACGAGGCAAGCCGCTTGGAACTCGTCGCACCGGCGCTAGCTGTGGCTGACATTTGGCCTCGCCGGCCACGCGTGCTGGTCTCGCCCTCGTCGGCAACCGCGCCGACCTCCGGCCGGCGCGAGGTGCTCCTGCTCTCCACTGCCTTGAGTCTCTCCGAGCGCCTGCTACGCAACGCCGAGCGCTACGTCCAGGGCGCCATGCTTTGTCCTGGCTACTATCCGGCCGAGGACACGCGCAGTGGCAACTTCGTCTCCCGCTTTCGCGAAGTCTACGGCACCAACCCAACCGCTGCCGACGCCTACGGGTACGACGGCTTGTCGATCCTGCGCGGGGTTGTCGAGCGCGGCGCGCGCACCCGCGCCGAAGCCCTGCGCCTGGTGGGAAGTGGGCGCTTCGAGGGCATGACTGGCGACATCCGTTTCGGCCCTGACCACGGCCGCGTAGATCCACCTCTCATCTACGTCGTCGACGGCGACAGCATCCGCCTGTTGAAATAGTGTGGTAGACCGGTCGCGTGCCTGCGCGGGAAGAGCCCGATCTGCTGCGTGCCATTGAGCGCGGTGATATCGCGCCCATCTACTGTCTGCACGGTCCCGAGCGTTTTCTCATCGATCGCACCGTGGCGGCCTTGCAGCGCAAGATTCTTGGTGCGGCGAAAGACAGCACGGGGCTCAACTGCGAACTCTTCGACCTGAAAGAAGTCGCCCTGGTTGAGGTGCTCGCGGCAGCCCGCACCCTGCCCATGTTCGCCAAGCAGCGTCTGGTGATCGCCCGCGGCCTGGAGCAGGTCAAGGCCGACGGTTTGGAACCCCTGACTGGATACGTTGCCCATCCCAATCCCAGCACCTGCCTGGTGCTCTTGGCTGAAAAGGTCGATGGCCGCCTACGCGCCTTTCTGGCGCTACGCAAAGCCGGCTATCTGCACGAGTTCGCGCGGCTCAAGGATCGAGAGCTGGGCCCGTTCATCGCCCGTGAAGCCAAGACGCGCGGCATGACCATAGACAGCGACGCGGCCGAGGCCCTGGCCAATGCCGCCGGACCTGATCTCGGCCGCCTGATGCAGGCGCTGGAGCAACTGGAAATCTACGTCGGCAAGGCTGGTCGCATCAGCCGAGCCCAGGTCGAGGAACTGGTGCCAGAATCGCGCGAGCGAAGCGTGTTCGAGCTGACCAAGGCCATCGGTACGGGCGACGCCCGGCGGGCGCTCTACCTGGTTACCAACATGCTGGCCAACCGCGAACCCCCTCTGCGGATTCAGGCCATGTTGCTGCGCCAGCTTCGTCAAACCTGGCGCGCAAAGGAGCTGGCCGCCGCGAACCTGCCGCGGGCGGAAATGGCCGCGGCGGTGGGGCTGCCGCCCTTCTTCCTCGACGACGTGCTGATTCCTGCACGGCGCATGTCCGTGGCTGCCCTCCGCCGCAGCTTTGAACGCCTGTACCAGGCCGACCGCGCGTTCAAGTCGTCGCGCGTGGATCCTGAAGTCCAGTTGACCCGCCTGGTCCGCCAGTTGGCAGAAGAAGCAGGCCCCCGGCGCTGAGCGAGGGCTTGAATGCGGGGCGTATCGCCGCAGTTGACGCGCGAACGGTAGTGGGACATTCTCTCGGCCATCTGATGCGAGGGGAAAAAGACCACATGTTCGCACCAGGCTCCTGTGTCGTGGGAATTGCTGAAGCGAAGGTTACACGGGACACGGTGGTTGAAAGATAACGGTGTTCTTGAAAAGGAAGGAAATCGCATGAAAAGCCGAGCAAACACGTTGTTGCTGAAGTCAGGTATCCTGACCGCAGGGTTGTTAGCTGCTCTGGCCGGCGTCGCGTCCCCGCGTGCCCTGGCCGCCGAGGCTGCCCCGGCAGACCAAGCTGCAGTCGACCAATCGCCGTTGGATCAGCCCTTCGAGATCGGGATCTTTGGCGGCCTGCATTTCTACGACAAGCAGCACGGGCTCGGCCGCCACGTCGACGATCCGGAAGGCTACTCGCCTGACTTGGGCGGGACTTTCGGTCTGCGTCTGACATACAACATCATTCCTTGGGTGGGCGTCGAAGCCGAAGGCATGATCTCTCCGACCCACACGCGCTTTGGCAATGACGTCCGCGGCGGCATGCGCGAGATTATTTTCGGCTACCGCATCCAGGTGATCGGGAACTTCATCCACACCGGCTACATCCGGCCCTTCGCCCTCGTCGGGTGGGGCGCCCTGTCGTCGTTCCCTCAGTACACCGACATCATACCCCGGGACACCGATGACATGTTCCACGTCGGCGTGGGCTCCAAGTTCCCGTTCACCGACCACTTCGGCCTGCGCCTCGACGGCCGCATCATGTTTCCACCCGCCGCGTTTGCCTCCAGCAGCAGCAGCTGTGACGAGTGTGGCTACCACGGCCCCGATTGGGAGATCCTCCTCTCCGCATACCTGGGATTCGGCGGGACTCGGCCTCTTCCTCCGCCGGCCCCGCTGCTCCCGCAGCTCCCGCCGCCTCAAGACACTGACGGCGACGGCATCCCCGACACCAGCGATGCCTGCCCGAACGAGCCGGGCCCGGCCAGCACCAATCCCAAGAAGAATGGCTGTCCGCTGCCCAAGGACACTGACGGCGACGGCATCCTTGACGTCGACGATGCCTGCCCAACCGAGCCGGGCCCCAGGAGCGACGATCCCACAAAGAATGGCTGTCCGCCGCCCAAGGATACCGACGGCGATGGTATCCCCGACAACATCGACAAGTGCCCGAACGAGCCGGAAACCTTCAACGGCTACCAGGATGAGGATGGCTGTCCGGACGAGGTGCCCGCCGCGTTGAAGAAGTTCACCGGCGTGATCGAAGGGATCACCTTCAAGACCAATTCCGCCAACCTCACCAAGAAGTCCTACGACGTGCTCGACAAGGCCGTCCAGGTCTTGAGTGACTACCCAGACACCAGGATCGAGATCAGCGGTCATACCGACAACGTCGGCAAGGACGAGTACAACAAGGAGCTGTCGCAGAAGCGTGCGGTTGCGGTCAAGCAATACTTCGTCGACAAGGGCATCAAGCCCGAGCGTCTGACCGCGGTCGGCTACGGCATGGAGATGCCCATCGCTGACAACAAGACCGCGGCCGGTAAGGCCAAGAACCGCCGAACCGAGTTCAAGCTCCTGACCGGGAAGTAGGCGGAGCCTGTCGGGCTGGGCCGGCCAAAAGGCCGGCCCACGGATCGCGAGAGCGAGGGCGTGAGCGTGTTCGTGTGCGGCAAGCGGGACGCGGAAAGCGTGCCGTGGGCCGCGCATCCTCACGCGAATCGCCCACGCTAGCCGTATGAGGCTGGTCGCTACCCTACCGCTCACGCTACCGCTCACGCACACGCTGGCCGACCCGCGCCGGTCGCCCGATTCGGCTGCACGCGTGCGCCCCGGGGCCCATGCCCGGAGCGTTTCAAATCCCCAGACGTCGCCGCCGGCGCTACTTGGCCAGCGCGTTGACGGCAACCGTCAGGCGCGACACCGACCGTGAGCTGGTCCGCTTCTTGATCACGCCCCGTCGGCCCAGCCGGCTGATGAGCGAGGTCGCTGACTTGAGCAGTGCGGCTGCTCGCGGCTGGTCCTTGGCCGCAACTGCGGCTCGCACGTTCTTCACTGCAGTACGCATCGCCGCCTTCTGGGCCGAATTGCGCGCCTGGCGCCGGATGCGCTGTCGATTCTTCTTCTCCGCTGACTTGATGTTGGCCATTTGGAAGGGGTCGCATTCTGCGGAGCCGCCCCGCCGCTGTCAAGCAACACAGCGTTCAGGGGCTCCGATTGCCGGCGCCGGACTACTTCTCCTCTTCGACGCCGCGGGAGGCAGGGGGAGCGCCAGGGGACGGCACCACGATGTTCTGCTGCGCGGCGCGCCGGTCGCCCGGCTTGAAGACCTCTTTGCCCGTGATGCGGTCGATCACGTTGTCGTTTTCATCGCGGTCGGATTCCTTGCCCGTGATCACGTTGTCGATCATGGAGCCCTTGGGCTGGGCGGCTTCGGCTTCCTTGCGCGCGGCCGCGATGCGTTGCTCGACGCTTTGATCGTAGAGGACCAGGCAGTACACATCGTAGAACTCAGAACGGTCCACCAGCTTCAGCCCGTCGCCCTGGCTTGAGCGCCAGAGCAGGTGATCCAGCTTCCTCTCCTTGACCCCGAGATAGCTCTGGTTGACGTAGACCTCTTGCGCCTTGCCGAACTTCGTCTGCATGGCGGCACCAAAGTCCTTGAAGTTCTTGCCCTGCAACATCTCTTTGTCAAAGGCGATGAACATCTTGAACAGGCTGTCGTTGGCGAAGAAGAAGTAGCGAGTGGATTTCTCCTCTTTGGTGAAGAGCATGGCCATGCCCTGTCCCTGCACGACCTCCTGGTCGATGATCGACACGTCCCATGGGCCCTTCTTGCCCTCGAACTTGACTATGTTCTTCTTGATCGCGGCCATCTCATCACGCATCGCCTTGCGGAGCCTGTCGTTCCGGTTCGGGTCAGCGTTTGTCTTGGCGATCCTGTCCTTGTAGCTCGCCTCGATGCGCGCGTTGATCTTGTCCATGACCTGCTGCATGGTCATCGCCCACTTGAACTCGCCCCTGATCTCACTGATGGCATCAGCCTTGGCCACGGGAGCCGGCCCGCGGGGCTTCTCCGCCTTGGCCGGCTTGGCCTTGCTTGCCTTGGCCTTGGCCGCCATCCCCTGCTGTGCGGCTGCCAATACGAGGAACGCTGCCACCAAGGAAACACCGAGCTTCTTCATCTGGAATTCTCCTGTGCGTTCGCGCCCGTGCCGGCCCTTGATGGCCTTGAGCAAGGGCGAACATTGTCCGTAGACGGTACTTGCCAGTCTTCTAGCACTGCCGGCCTAGTTTCGACAATTGATATGGGAACCCTGAAAGGGTTCGCTCCGCCCTTCGGCCCCCCACCCGCCACCCCCACCCCGCTCGCTTCGCTCGGCCTCGCCATGCCCTCCCGCGATGGTGCGCGGCGAGCAAAGCTCGCCGGCTCCCCACGCGGCTAGTTCGGCGCACTGGCACGGCCCTGAACTCCCCGCTGCGCTGCGGCTGCAGGCTTCGAGGCGGCGCCCCCTGGCCCAGCCGAAGCTCCACCTCCCTTCACCGCCGTTTCCATCAAATCGTCCACGCTTTCGGCGCGCTCCGCCCGTGAGGAGACCCGCTCGCCCGGAGCTGGCCTGTACCAGTCGGCCTTGCCCGTGCGCAAGTCGTCGTGCGCATTCCCGGAATAGGTGGCGCCCTCGCCCGGTCCCGAATAGTCGATCCAGAAGGCCGATGCCCCTTTGCGTACGTCCAGGTGCACAAAAAACGAATTGGGGTAGAAGCCGACGCCCACGTGATCAAACGTGCGGCGCAGGTAGTCGCGCAAGGTTGCGTTGGGCACGCCCGCAACACGAAAATCGCAGGCCAATCCCTGTTTGTGGGGACTGCGCGGGTTGCGTGCGACCTTGGGGTTGCGGTAGCCAGAAACAACTTCCAGACGATGCCCGACAAAATGCCGGCCCGTCTGATACATCAGCCGCGGCAAGCGCGGGTCGATCCTGTGCTGGGTGTTGGTGTGGTGGCAGCGCATGAAACGCTGGAATCGCTTCTGCCACCCTTGAATCGGACGGCCCCGCTCGTCGAAGAGGCGCAGCACGAATGACTCTTTGGTGTTGATCTGGAAAAGATCGACCGGCGGATTGCGCACCGGTCTGATCTTCTTGACCGTGGTCGGAAACCGCATCGGCCCGGCGGTGCGTGGCGAGGCGAGTCGTGGGCCTGTGCCGCCATCGGGCGCGCGAACCGGCGCAGCGAAAACGATGCTGGGAAGGGAAGCGAGCAGAAGCGCGAGCGCCGCGCGTTTTTCGGCCACGACCCCTAATCATGGACGGCCGGAACCGCCATCCGTCAATTTCTTTCGCAATTCTGCCAGCAGATCCCAGGCAGCACGTGGCGACAAGCCGTCGAGATCAGCGGCCCGCAGCGCAGCCACGACCTCTCGCTCGGCTCCGGCATCTGCGTCCGGCACTGCGACCGAGGGACCCGCCCCGGGCTTGTGCCCGCGCGGCTCGAACAGCCCAAGCTGGGGCGCTTCGCCCTGGCCAGGCAACGCCGGATGGGGCTCGTCGGGCCGGCGCGGGCTAGAGCTGTCGAGCTGCAAACGTTCCAGGATGGCGCGGGCGCGACCCACCACCGCGGGTGGCAGGCCGGCCAGCTTGGCCACCTCGACGCCGAACGAGCGGCTGGTTCCGCCCGGGGTCAGCTTGCGCAGAAAGACCACCTCGCCCTTCCATTCGCGCGCAGCCACGCTGAAGTTGTGCACGCGCGGGTGCGAATCGCATAGGTCGCACAGCTCGTGATAGTGGGTGGCAAACAGGGTGCGCGCGCCGACCACGTCGTGCAGGTGCTCAGCCACTGCCCAGGCGATGGACACGCCGTCGTAGGTCGAGGTCCCGCGCCCGATCTCGTCGAGGATGATCAAGCTCTTGCGGGTCGCGTGGCGCAGAATGTGCGCGGTCTCGCGCATCTCCAGCAGGAAGGTGGATTCGCCGCGCGCCAGGTTGTCGCCGGCGCCCACCCGGGTAAAGACGCGGTCGCACAGGCCAATGCGTGCCGCGCGCGCGGGCACGAAACTGCCTGCCTGGGCCAGGATTACCGACAGGGCAGCCTGGCGAATCAACGTCGATTTTCCCGCCATGTTCGGCCCGGTCACGATGAGGATCTGGTCGCGCTCGGTATCCAGGCGCAGATCATTGGGCACGAAGCCGCCGGTGGCCGCCAGCCGTTCCACCACCGGGTGCCGGCTGTCCCAAAGCTCCAACACTTCTGAATCGTCGACCACTGGCCGGCAAAAGCCATGGCGGTGGGCCTGCTCGGCCAGGGCCGCAACCACGTCCGCCGCAGCCACCCGGCCGGCCAGCGCCAGTACGCGCGCGGCTGCCGCACCCACCTGGTCGCGCAAGCTGGAGAAGAGATTGATCTCCAGCGCCACCCGGCGCTCGTCGGCGCCCAGGATCTTGGCTTCGTAGTCAGCCAGCTCGGCGGTCACGAAACGCTCGGCATTGGCCACCGTCTGTTTGCGCGTGTAGTCCGCGGGCACGTTGGCCAGGTGAGTGCGCGTGATCTCGATGTAGTAGCCGAACACGCTGTTGTACTTGACCTTGAGCGAGGCGATCCCGGTGCGTTCGCGCTCGCGCGCCTCGATGGCCAGGATCTGGTCGCGCCCGCCCGAGGCGATGGCGCGAAACTCGTCCAGTTCCGCCGACACCCCGGATCGGATGAAGCCGCCGTCCTTGGTGATGGCAGGCGCGTTGTCCTCCAGCGTGGCCACGATGCGATCGGCGATGTCTTGCGCCAGGTCCTGGCCCAGGTCGAGCAGGTCAGTCCCCGTGCTGGCCTCGGCAAGTGCCGCCATCGGGTCGCTGGCCTGTTGCAGGGCCGCCGCCAGGTCAGGCAACTGCTGCAGCGAGCGGCCCAGCGCGACCAGATCGCGCGGGCTGGCCACGCCCAAACGCGCGCGGCTCACCAGCCGCTCGATGTCGCCAAGCTCCGAAAGGATCTTGCGGCTGGCTTCGCGTGCCGATTGCTTCTCCACCAATCGTTCGACCGCATCGTGGCGGCGCCGGATGCGGGCAATGTCGAGCAACGGGAAGAGTAGCCAGCGACGCAGGAGCCGGCCGCCCATGGCAGTGGCGGTGACGTCCAGGGTATCGAGCAGAGAGCCCTGGCGCTTGCGCTCGATCATGGTCTCGGTGAGTTCCAGGTGCGAGCGCGCCTGCTCGTCAATGACCAGGAAATCGTCGCGCCGAAACAGCTCAAGGCGCACCACGGGCAAGGGCGCCGAGAGCTGGGTCGCGCGCACGTAGCGCAGTACCCGGCTGGCGGCCAGGCTGGCCTGCGGGGCGCGGGCCAGGGCGTCCCGATCCAGCCCAGGACCGAGCCCGTCGGCCAGCGCGGACAGTGGATCGGGCTCGTCGTCGATGCTGATCGGGGTTTGCGCCAGGCGCGGGTAGGCGCGGCGGACCAGCGTAACCAAATCGTTGAAATGGGAACCCTGGGAGGGTTCCCATGCCCTCCCGCGATGGTCCGCCGCCGGCAAAGCCGGCGGGCTCCCCACGCGACTGTGCCCGCGCGGCAGAAGCAGTTCGCGCGGGTCGACCCGGGCCAGCTCGTCGAGCAGGCCCTCGGTGGTGGCCGCCTCGGTGGCGCGGAAATCGCCGGTGCTGACGTCGATGAAGGCCAGGCCGAACCCGTCGCGGCTGTCGCCAGCCACTGCCGCCACGTAGTTGGGCGCGCGCGGTTCCAGCGATTCTTCGTCGAGAATCACCCCGGGCGTGATGATGCGAACCACGCCCCGCTTGACCAGGCCCTTGACCAGTTTGGGGTCTTCCAACTGCTCGCAGATGGCCACCCGATGGCCCAGCTCGGTGAGACGGGCAATATAGCCGCGCGCCGCGTGGTGGGGGACCCCGCACATGGGCACGGGATTCTCCTTGCCCTTGTCGCGGGTGGTTTGGGTGAGCGAGAGGACGCGAGACGCGTAGACCGCGTCCTCGTAGAACATCTCGTAGAAGTCCCCCAGGCGAAAGAATACGATCGCGTCGGGATACTGCGCCTTGACCTCAAGGTACTGGCGCATGAGCGCGGTGGTGGCCTCAGGCGGCCCAGCCGAGGCTGGCAAGGGCCCCACCCCGTTCGCGCCGGTGTCAGTTTCGCCGTTCATGCGACCTCGCTTGGCGGAGGCCCGGCGAAAGACTATTCCTTGGCGGGCGCCGGCGCCGCAGACCGCGGCTTGCGCGGGGCCTTGGCGGGCGTTCCGCGGGCTGCCTTGCGCTCGGCCTTCTGTTTCTTGAGACGCAGCTTGTACTTCTTTTGGCTTACGCGTTGGCGCATCTTCTTCGAACGGCGATTGTCGTGCTTTCCCATGCGGGAGCCACTATTGGGAAACTAGCTCCGGATGTCAAGCGAAGGCAGTAATCCCGTAGGCCCGCGATAGCCACGGAAGGTCGTAGCCCAAGGCGGATTCGCTAGCCCGGCAAGGCAATGAAGGGTGGTCGTGGCCGTAGACGTGGCCGTGGTCGTGGCCGTAGTCGGCCGCGGGCGCGCCCTTCAAGCGGCTAGTGACCTGCGCCGCCGCAATCTGGGTTAGAGGCTGGACAGGTCATGCACGACAGCGACAGCAGCGTACCTGCGGGCGCTGTCTCTCCTGACTTGCGCAGAACAGTGATCCTCTGGCCCTTGGGTGCGTCCGGGCAGCCTGCTGTGCTGGTGTCGTAGTAGAGGTACCAGCAAGGCCGGGCGGAGTCCGTGTTCGGTATCTTGTTGAGGTTGTCCTGCGCAGTTGCCGGGTCGAGAGGGAGTCCGGTGGTGGGATCTATACATTCGTCGCGGTAGAACTCCTCATACCCGGCGCCAAGGCAGTTGAGTGGGGTGCCCGGCGTGTCGCACGCGATCTGGTCGATAACCCGGCATCTGGGCTGGGTTCCCGGGGTATTCGGGTCCGTGTCCATCAACGGGTATTGGACACAGCCAGGCTTCAACACTATGGCGGTTGCCGCGCCGATTTCCGTCATTGCTTTCGTGAAGTCATCGTCGCACAGGCTGAAGGTGTTCGGACCCGGTCCTGTCGCATAATAGGTCTTCTGGAAGGCATCGATGAACTTCTTCAGGCGAAGTCCGCCATATGCCTTGTAGATGTTGCCATCAGCGCCAGTGATCGTTGGAACCGTGCAGATGGGCATGTAGTCCCAGTAGGTGTTCTGCGGGGCAGGAAGCGAGGTGGTGTCTATGCCAATCTGGTAGTTGACGCCCGTCAGGTCCCCGCCCACGGGCCAGCCGATGATTCCTGATACGAAAATCGAGCCGGGCGGTTTCGGGAGGGAGACATGATCGCCGTTTGCATCGTAGACGTAGTTGCCGTTCGCGTCGACGACCCAGGCGGTCAGCCCATTGACGCTATCGATCATGTCCTGAACTCGGATGAGCGGAAGATAGTGGTGGTCCGGGACCGGGTTGGCGGGGTTGGGTTGGTCCTTGGCCGCACAGTTGGAAAAGGCGGTCGAGAAGCCAATGTTGGGCTGCGGGAGTGGGTTAGGCGGCTGGTAGCCTATCGACGGGTCGTTGTAGCCGGGAATCGGCCGGCCGTTGCACACATGGCCGCGCGCTGCGCATTTCAGGCTGGCGGTTTCAGTTATGGGATTCTGGCTCTGCAAGAACATCGAGTCGTTGATAGGGTCGACGGGATCAGCAGAGCAGTCATCCTCGTCGGTAACCAGAACAATCGACAGAAAGGCTTTTGGCCGGACAAAGCCGATGTTCTCTGGGTTGATCGTATTAGGTGCATCCTTGGGATTAGCGGGATAGTCAGCAGTGAGTGCCACGCGTAGCGATTGCAGTTGATGCTCGTACCCGCAGCCGTTGGTTCCCACCGCCTTGGCCAGGCAAGCGAAGACGTCCTCGATATTTCCGTCGTAGTTCTTTACCCGACCGAGCCCGTTTGGATTCGCGACATCTGAGATCCAGCGTTGGCCCGAGTGCAGGCCACACCCATTGGGGTCCGGGTGACCTCCCCGCATTGGATCAGCAGTAGGCGCGACCGACGCAAGCGGATTGTTGGGATCGTTCCCATACAAAAGGCCACGGTCACCCAGGACCATGCAGTTAACCCCGAGCGGCTCCGACCCAGCCCCCATGTCGCTGCTGATCACGCCGATGTGCACGTCGGGCAAGCTGGTACCGCCGCTGCCGTCTGGAATCTGCTGCAATACCTGGATCATCTTTGGGAAGTTGGCAGCCAGGCGAGTCTGCTTGGGGTCCATTGACGGGGAGTTGTCGATCATGAACAGGATGTCGACCTCCCGCTCCGGGCTAACCAGAACCGTGAAGTTGGTCACTGGCCATGAGCTGACCGTGCCCCCATTCCCGGCGATCGTCGCGGAGGCTGTGGTGCCACCGGCGCCCCCGGTTGTGCTGGTCGTGCCCCCGGTTGCGCTGGTCGTGCCTCCGGTGCCTGTCCCTCCCTGACCAGCGTCGTCGGACAGGTCGGTGCCTGCCAATGGGTCTGACATGCATGCGGCCGACAGCCCTGCGAGCAGGAGCGCGGCCAATGAACATTGACTGGAGCGAGTGTGGTTTGTCATGACCTTCTAGTCCCCGGGCGCTGACTGACCTTACAACCAACGTTCAAAAGACTGCGAAACTGAAACCCAGGCCAAGCTGAGCCTCGATGCGCGGCAGGGCCGCAAGATGAGGGGCTGCCCCCGCAACCTGGTCGCGGATGTTCTGTGCTGCTGGCCAGAGCAGTCCGCGCAGCTCGGCCCAATAGGCCCACTTGCTTGTGCTCCTGTGCGCCAGGCGCACCCCTGCGGTCACTCCCCAGGACACGGCCACGTCAGTGTGGTTCTGGTCGAACCCGTTGCCCGTAACTACGAGCAGTCCCAAGGCCGGTCCGACGCCTCCGTCGAGAATCCAAGTACCTTGGGTCAACGGAGCGCGCAGGGCCAGGGCCAGTACCGGGCGCCACCAACTTGCGCTGCCCTGGCCGACGCTCATATCGCGCGGGAGCGGAAGCCACAGCCCGACCAAGACCCCGAACCGGCCCACCAGCCGCAGCCACGCCGCCTCGCCGGACAGGACGGCGCCCGCGCCCCGCGCGTCGACCGAAGCAAGTGCGCCCACGCCCAGCGAAAGCCGCGCCTGCGCCAGCAGGGGCTTCTCGGCGACCGGCGCTCGAGCCTGCGGGCTGGTTAGCCCAGCGGGCGGCAATGCGATTGGCACAGCCAGCCCGAGGGGGTCCGCAGTCATGGTGTCAAGCCAGGCCGCGATGACCAAGGCTGCGGCCTGGGCGCGCGACTCGCAGTCGGGTTCAGTGGGCAAGGTCCGGCTGGCCGCAGGCTCGCTCTCGCTGGCCAGTTCCACCGCCATCCGCCCACCTTGAACGCGAATATCGGCGGTGGCTGAGACCGAATTATCCCCAGACCATAGCCCCGCCAGGCGAGTCATGACGTCGGCTGCCGACGGGCAATCCGAATCGCTGGTGACCAAAGGCGCCGCTGATGCCGGCATCGCCGCCAGGCACAGCGCACCGAGCGCCACCGCTCGTATCATCGTGCAGCTTCCAACAAGCGCGCTGCCTCGGACGCGAAACGGCCGGTGGGATAGATTTGCAGGTAGAGTTGCAAGTCGGCGCGCGCACCCGCCTGGTCCCCAGCCTGCGTGCGGGTCACGGCCCGGCCCCACAGGGCGCGCTCCTGCCAAGGCGAAGTCCCTCTCCCGCGAGCCAGAGCCAGGTCGAAATCTGCTCCCGCCTCGCGCCACCGCTCCGCCCGCGCGCGCAGCTCGCCGCGCACCACGTGGTGTTCAGCGCTGCGCGGGGTGTTGTCGAGCGACATTCCATCAAGGCGGGCCAAAGCCTCATCGCGTCGGCCCAGGGCCAGCAGCGCCTCGACCTCCAGCACGGAGCGCTCGCTGGCCAGCGAGCTACGCGGGAACAAAGCCGCGTGCCGGGCCAGGGTATCGAGCGCAGCCGCCGGGTCGTGGTCGTTGCGCAGGCTGCGCAGCGCCTGGCCCAGCATGGCCTGCCCGTTGGTTGCAGCTTTCGGCGCAGCAGCAGGAGCCTGTGTGACATGCGACGCTCGGACAGGTGAAGCAGCAGGCTCCAACATGGCCAGACGAGGAGCGGCTGCCGGCGCGACGAGATTGCCGGAGGAAGGCGGCACCACTGGCTCGGCCACAGGCGGGGGCGAAATCGCCGCTGGTGCAATCGCCGAGCCGGGTTGAGTGTGCCGCGCCTCTCTGCGCGCTGTCTGCCCGTTCGCCGCGGCTCCCGGCGCCGGAACCGGGGCGACATGGGACGCACGAACCACCCGCGCCGCTGGCTTGGAAGGGGCCGGCTCCAGCATGGCCAGACGGGGAGCAGCCGCGGGTGCGACGGGCGCAGAGGAAGGCGGTGCCAAGCCGGGCTCGGCCGGCGGCGCGATCGCCGGCAATGCGCTGGCTGTCTGTGCAGGCGGTGCCTCTCCCTCGCTCACCGTCACGGTCGGCGCGACGGCAGGTTTGGGCCGAACCGCTCGCGCTGGCCGACGGCGTGCCGGGCTGACTGCCGGCTCGCTCTCGGGCTGCAGTTTGTTTTCGCGCGGCCAGGGGATGAGCCCGAAGTGGCCAGCCGCCGCAAACACCGCGCCACCAGCCAGCAGCAGGCCCAAGGCTGCCAGCACCGTGGACCAGCGGAATCCTGCTGCCGGGCGGTGGCTCGCAGCCATGGCTGCGTGTAGTCGGTGTCTGATTCGCTCGCGCTCTCCTGGGGTCAGCTCTTCCAGCGGCTCGGCAGCGCGCACAAAGGATGCGAGCGGGCCCAGGTGCCGGTCCGTGGCGGAATCGGTGGTACTGCTTTCGATCTTCATGAGATGTTGCCCTCGGTCGACAGGTCATGGAAAAGCCGAGCCCGCGCACGGTGCACCCTTACCCAGACGGCGTTGGTCTTGATTCCCAGCAGGGTTGCCACCTCTGCTGCGGAACGGCCGTCGATGTCGAACATGATGACAGGGGTGCGGTACTTCTCAGGCAGGCGATCCAGGGCGGCGTAGAGCAGCCCACACTGCTGGCGGCGCTCCAGTTCCTCAAGCGGGGTCGGGCTGGCAGGCACCAGCGCGATCGTGTTGTCGCGAAAGGCCAGGTTGAGAAAACCGTGAACCCGCCGGCGCCACAGGCGCTTGCGCACGATCCGTTCGGTGATGCGAAACAGCCAGGTCGAGAGCTTGGCGTCGCCGCGGAACTCGTGCCGACGCCGCAGGGCGACCAGGAATACATCGTGCACCAAATCCTCCACGTCGGCCCCTGGCCCGGCCAGGCGGCGCACCCAGCGCTCGACCGAGGGCTCGTAGCTCTCGTAGAGCTGGTCAATGGACTCAAGTAGGCGTTCCTCGACGCAGGCGGCGTGCGTTGACGCCGAACCATCGTCGGAAAGGGGGTTGCGAGCCATCAGACCAAGACTCTGGTGCCGTGGGACCTCTTGACCTTACACCTTCAAACGGGCACGAGATCGCATCTGCACTGAAGAAGGCATCCCGCGGCTTCTTGACTGTCCGCCCGCGGTTTGCGGTAGCATGTCCCCCGGCCCAGGGCGAACCCGTCGACCTTCCACTCTGTCACCACCATGAAAACACACCGTTTCTCTGGTTCTGCAGTTGCCGCTTGCTTGTGCGCGAGCCTCCTTTCGGCTGGCGCTGCCCAGGCAAAGGCCTACAAACTCGATGAGCTGCTGGACATGGCCAGAAAGGGAAACCCTGGTCTGGCTGCCAACGCGCAGGTCACCGCTAGTGTCGAGGCGCAAGCGTTGGAAGCGCACCGGAGTTACTGGCCTACCGGCGACTTGTCGTCGACGCTGGCGCCGGTACCGGAGATTCGCTGCAAAGCCACGGCTGACAACGACTGCGCGAGTACGAATTTCTCCTTTCAACCCTCGCAGACCTTCGACGCCATCACCAAGCTGCGCGGCGTATTCACGCGTACCGAGATCAAGCTGATCCAGCCCATCTACACCTTCGGCAAGCTCTCGGCCGGGATCAACGCCGCCGAGTTGGGCGTGGAGGCATCGCGCAGCAAAGAGTCGGGCCAGGTGGCGGACGTGGAACTCAACGTTCGCCGGGCATACTGGGGTGCCAAGCTGGCGCGCGAAATGCTGAGCATGCTCGACGAGGGCTTGGAGTATCTGAACGACGCCCAGAAGAAGATCGACGAGGAGCTGGCCGAGGGCTCGGGCAATGCATCGGTGGCCGACCGCCTGCGCCTGCGCACTATGCGCGCAGACATCGAAGCGCGCGTGCTGGAAGCACGGCGCGGGGCCGATCTGGCCAAGGCGGGCCTGCGCACCCTCATCGGACCAGGCGCGCCCGCCGACCTCGATGTGGACGATGCACCGCTGGAGGAGCTGGGCGTGCCTGCGCGCCAACTCGCCTCGTACGACGATTTGGCGCGCTCCTATCGCCCTGAGGTCAAAGCGCTTGACCAGATGGTCGCGGCCAAGCGCGCCCTGGCTGACCTGGAATGGCGCCGCCAATATCCTGACCTGGTGCTGGTGGGCTCCGCCCTGTACGCCTACGCCAGCTCGGTCGATCACCCGCAGAACGCTTTTGCCAACAACCCATTCAACACCTCTGGCGTGGGTGTGGCGGCCGCGTTCCGCATGCCGCTCGATCTCTTCGTGAAGAACGCGCATGCCCACCGTCTGCGCGCGGAGGCCCGCGAGGCCGAGTTGCGGCGCAACGAGGCTCTGGGCGGAATCGGCTTTGAAGTGGAGAAGGCCTATACCGAAATGAAGGAAGCCGACCAGCGGCTCAAGACCGTGCAGAAGGGCGAGAAGGCCGCGCGGCAATGGATCGCGGCCATCATGCAGAACATTTCCGTGGGACTGGCCGAGACCAAGGACTTCTCCGACGCGCTGCTGGCTTTCTTCCAGGCGCACACGCGCTGTCTGCAGGCTGTTTACGACTGCAACATCGCTGTCGCCAACCTGACCCGGGTCGCCGGCGTGGACGTGACGAAAAGCTAGATCCCCAGGAACAAGCGCGTGCCGAAGTTGGGTTCGAGATCTGAGGCCAGGATCTTCGCCACTGAGGCCTTGATGTCGTATTCCACCCGCTTGAACTCGAAAGTCCGCGTGGCCGTGTCGAAGATGGTGTAGCAGGCGCGCGGATCGAAATCCCGCGGCTGGCCCACCGAGCCCGCACTGACAATGTACTTCCACCCTGGCCGCAGCTCGAACTTGAGCGTCACCACCTCCTGCGCGCCGGGATAGTCAGGGTTGATGGCAAACGACTTGCACAAATGGGAATGGCCGATAACCGTGAGCTGGGGAAGATGGTCCCAGATGGCCAAGCACTGTGCCGCCTGGTCGCGCGCAAAGATATAGTCGAACTCGCGAATGTTGATGGGCGACCCGTGGCAGAAAAGGATGTCATCCTCGCGATAGTCGTAGGGCAGGCTCTTCAGCCACTCCATGTTCTTCGCATCGAGAAGCTGGGCGTGTTTGTCCAGAACCTGACGGGCGGCGTAGTAGTAGTAGGAATAGTCCATGCGACCCGCCACCGCGGCATCGTGATTGCCTAATACTGCCTGCGCAACCAGGGACCGCATCAAGCCGCAGGCTTCGTTGGGGCTCGCGCCATAGCCAACGGTATCGCCGAGGCATATGTACTTGTCGATCTTCTCCGACTCGTACGCCTTGCGGACGGTTTCCAGCGCCTCGATGTTGGCGTGGGTGTCCGAGAGGATCCCGTAACGCATCCAGAGACTACGATACCACCGTCGGCGGTCAAGTTGGAGAAAGCTACGCGGGACGCACTGCGCTGGAGAATTCAAAGCACGCCGTGGGCGTCCGCAGCCGTTGGCATCACGGATAGGCCAGGCTAGAAGGGCGATCGCCGATGCCAACTGTTGTTCTCTGCTGCTTCTTCTTGTCAGGGGCGTCGGGGCTGATCCTCGAGCTGCTGTGGACGCGCATGTTGACCCTGGTGTTCGGGTCCACCGCGCTTGCCGTGTCAACCGTGCTGGCGACCTACATGGGCGGGCTGGGCTTGGGTTCCTACCTGGCGGGCAGGGTCGCAGATCGCATCAAGAATGCCGTACGTGCCTATGCCCTGGCCGAGGCTGCCATCGGGCTCTACGCCCTGGCCGTGCCCTGGCTCATCCACTTCTACCCAGGGCTCAACCACTGGCTGTGGGCCGGTTTCGGCGATCACTACACCCTGCTCTCGCTGCTTCGCTTCGTGGCCTCGGCCGCGTTGCTCATCGTGCCCACCACGCTCATGGGCGCCACCCTGCCCTTGCTGGCGCGTTACTTCGTGTCACGCCCCTTTGAGTTCGGCCGGGTCAGCCTGCGCCTCGGCACCCTCTACGCGGTCAACATCTTCGGCGGCGTGAGTGGTTCCTTCTTGGCCGGATTCATCTCCCTGCCGCTCATGGGAGTACGCAGCACCAACTTTCTGGCCGCCAGTTTCGATCTCTCGCTGGCCGCCGCCATCCTGATCGCCCAGCGTTTCAGCCGTCGCTGGCCAACGGCGCCCAAAGGTCCCACCCTCGACGAGTTGGCTGCCCGGACCGCCGAAACCGACCTGCCACTCGTCACGCCGGCGGCTCGGCGCGCAGTCCTGCTCGCCTTCGCAATCTCGGGTGCCACGGCCATGACCCTGCAGGTTCTCTGGACGCGCGCCCTGGCGGTCATCATCGGCTCGTCGATCTTTTCCTTCACCATCATACTTCTCGCCTTCCTCATCGGCCTGGGCACCGGCTCAGCGGCCTTCGGTCGTTTGGCGCAGCGGTTCCGCGATCCGGTGCGCAGCCTGGCCATAGTCCACCTGGGCATCGTGGCCGCAATTGGGCTTTCCTATCTGGTCACCGACCGCCTGCCCTATGTCTTCACCTACCTGTTGTCGTCCACCTCCATCACGGCCGACGCGGTCCTGGTGTGTCAGTTCACCCTGGCCTGTATCGCGGTTCTGCCCTCCACCTTCCTCATGGGTGCCATCTTCCCCATCACCGTGCGGGTGGTGACCGCGAGCCTTCACCGGGTGGGCCGCGACGTGGGGTCGGCCTACGCGCTCAACACGGTGGGTGCCATCGTGGGATCGTTCCTCTCGGGCTTCGTGGTCCTGCCCCAGCTTGGGCTGCAAAAGGGCATCTACGTTTCGGCGGTGCTCGATCTGGGGCTGGCCGCGCTTCTCTTCGCGGTCTGCCGCAGCCTTGCGCCTTCGCGCCGCATTTTGGGCATGGCCGCTGCGGCGGGCATGGCTCTGCTCGCCCTGGCCCTGCCGCGCTGGAATCTCACCGATTTCTCCATCGGCTTCTTTCGTGTTTCCATGGCGCGCGACTACATCGAGATCGTCGAGCACCGCCACCAAAAGAAGAAATGGCAGATGCCCAAGCTGGTCTACTACAAGGATGGCATCGCCACGACGGTGTCGGTCGACCAGTGGGGCAAGGTGTTCTCCCTGAAGAACAACGGCAAGGTCGACGCCTCCAACGACGCCGACATGCCCACCCAAATCAGCGTGGGCCTCTTGCCGCTCCTGCTCTACCAGAACGATCACCCGCCCAAAGTCGCGCTGGTCGGATTCGGCTCGGGCGTGACCGCGGGTGCCGTCACCCAGTACCCGATCGCCTCGCTGGAGGTGGTCGAGCTGGAGCCGGCCATCTATGAAGCATCGCACTTCTTTGACAGTGTCAATCAACGCCCCTTGCAGAATCCCAAGGTGCGCGCCCTGGTGGGCGACGGCCGCAACTTCCTCAGCCAGCGCAGCGACCAGTTCGACGTCATCATCAGCCAGCCGTCCAATCCCTGGATTACCGGGGTTTCCAATCTGTTCACCCGCGAGTACTTCCAGGAAATCAAGGCGCGCCTACGCGACGACGGCATCTTCTGCCAGTGGGCACAGCTCTACGAGATGGCCCCCTGGAACATCAAGGCCATCTACCACACGCTGGCCGAGGAATTTCCCTATGTGATGGTGTTCGCCGCTGAGGACCTGTCCTCCGACACCGTGGTAATTGCCCGCCGCCATCCCATCGAGCTGGACGTGCGCCGGATCGCGCGCGCTTTCGAGAATCCCACTACCGCGGCCGAGGCCAAGCGGGCCGGGTTCGCCTCGCCCCACGACGTGCCCGCTTACCTGTTGCTCGGACCGGAGGAACTGCGCGCCTTTACCGCCGGCGCGGCAGTCAATACCGACGACAACGCGCTCATCGAGTTTGCGGCCCCGCGCGATCTGCTTGGCTACGCCAAGTTCGATCCCTACCTGGCCAAGATCTACGGCCCGATGTGGCCCTACGGCCGCTTGAGCGAGCTGGTGGCCGGCTACGACGGGCCCGACCGCGCGGTGGACATGGCGCGGCTGGCGCGCAGTCTGCTGGGTCACGGCAAGGCGCGCGAGGCCCACCTGTGGCAGCGCCGGGCCGAGGCTGCGGGCAGCGGCCCCGAGGTGGCGCATTCGCGTTTGCTGCTCGATCTGGTGGCCACGCGCGAGGATCGGGATCCCGAGATCGCGCTCGCCCCGGAGGATGGTCTGCAACCTCCCGTGCCGCCACCCGGACTGGCGCCTGCGGTGGCCGAGCGCGTGCGCGTGGAGTACCAGCAAATAGCGGCGCTAGTGGACAAGAACAAGTTCGCCAGCGCTTTCAAGGTGGCCGACGACTGGCCCGAGGAAACCTGGGGTACCAAGCTGGGTAAAGACGTCGCCCTGCTCACCGGCGTTCTCGAGTACAAGGCCGAGTTCTACGGCGACGCCATCGACGAGTTGAAGCCCCTGGCTGACGACGCCGAGTACGTCAAGCGACGACCCGAGCTGCTCTACTACCTGGGCCGCTCGTACTATGCGAATGCAAGCTGCGCGAAAGCGCTAGCGGCGCTGGAACGCTTCATCGATGGCCAGGGTGCGCTGGGCCGGCCGCTGCTACCGGCATCGGCCGCCCGTGAGGCGACCGAGGAAAAGTAGCTTTTCGCCACAGAGAGCACAGAGAACACAGAGGTCGGAACAGAAGGGTTCGGACCGGACAGGAGCCCAACCCTTTCTTCCTTCCGGTCCGTCTCTGTGAACTCTGTGGCCTCTGTGGTGAAACTCGGTCTTGCTGAGCGCCATCCTGGGTCGGAACGCGGCGAAAGCGAAAAATTTCGGCTTGGTGGTAGCATAGGCCTGTGGTGAAAGCGCGAGAACCCCGCAAGCCCAGCCGCAAGCAGACGCCGCCTGCTGCCAGCCGACCGGCCACCCTTCGACGTAAGGCCGCTGCGCGCGCTGATCTGGCCGTGGGCGTTGGTCTGGCCACCGTGGACCTCATGTGCGTTGCGCCACGCGTCGAACACCGGCTGGTGGAAGTATCGGTCTTCAGCATGCAGGGCGGAGGATCCGCCACCAACATCCTGGCCGTGCTGGCCACGCTCGGGGTACGCGGGCGCTATTTCGGTCGGGTGGGCGACGACGAGTTCGGCCGGTTCATCCTTCGCTCCCTGCAACAACTGCACATCGACACGTCGATGCTGGCGATCGAACAGGGCAAGGTTTCGCCGGTCTCGGTCATCCAGATCGACGAGCTCAGTCACCAACGCAAGATCCTGCTTTCCCGGGGCAACGTGACGACGCTCTCTACCCGCGATCTGCCGGACCGATTGCTCGACGGTGCGCGGCTGCTGTGCATCGACGGATCGCAGCCAGCCTTGCAGGCCGCGGTTGCGGAAAAGGCGCGCGCCAAAGGGATCACCGTCCTGCTCAACGCCAGCCAACTTTCGGGCGGCATGGGCGAACTGCTCACCCTGTCCGATATTGTGGTGGCTTCAGAACGCTTTGCCAACGAGCTGGCGCCTTCTGACGAGCTGGCCAACAGCCTGCGCGAGATCACCCGGTTGGGTCCGCGGACCGCGGTCATCACCATGGGCGAGGCAGGCGCGGTTGCCCTGGAGGGCACCAAGTTGGTTCAGCAGGACGCCATCGACGTTTTCGTAGCGGACACTACCGGCGCGGGCGACGCCTTCTGCGGCGCCTTTGCCTACGCCCAGCTCAAAGGCTGGCCGCTGGAGCGCGCCCTGCCCTTTGCCAACGCCACCGCAGGACTGGCTTGCCGCAGCCTGGGCTCGCGTTCTGGCCTGCCCACCGTAGACGAGGTCGTCGAAGCGATGAAGCGCGGGTAGACACGAATTGCCCATTTTCTTGGGTGTTTCGTGCAGATGTGCGACGCTGAACCCGTGTCGGTCTTCAGCAAAGAGAATGCGGTCAACTTGGGGCTGTTCGTCCTGCGCCTGGGCGTGGGGGTCAACGTGGTTTGGCTGCACGGGTGGGAGAGAGTGCGCCACTATAGTGAACGCGCGGCCAACTTTCCTGACCCGCTCAACATGGGGCATCGCCACAGCCTGATACTGGCCGTGGCAGCGGAATTCATCGGTGGAATCCTGGTCACGCTCGGCCTGGCTGGTCGGCTGGCGGCCCTACTGCTCGCCTTCAGTCTGGGCGTGACGTTGTTCTCGGGCGAGGCTGGCTTGCCTTGGCGCCAGCGCGAGGCCACCCTGCTCTACCTGACGGCCAGCCTGGCCATCCTGATGCTGGGCTGTGGCCGCTGGGCGCTGGATGCCGTGGTGTGGAAGCGCTTCCGCAGAGGCGGCGGCGCGCCAGCGAAGCGGTAGGGGCGAGCAGCGGGTCGCGCCTACGGTGTGGCGGCGTCTTCCAGCTTCCGGATCCAGCCGAGCACGACCTCTTCGAATCCGCGCAGGTCTTCGCGGACGCCAGGGTGGGTTCGTTCCAGTCGGCTGGCGTGGCGTCGCAGCTCAGCCTCGTCCAGAACCACGGCATAGGCGTGGCGAAAGAAATGGCGAAAAGCGAGCAGCTCGGAGAGATCCCCCAGGCGCTTGGGGTCCAGCACCGCGGGCCTGACCTGCGCGAGCGGCAAGGCCATGCCCCGCAAGAGATCCTGATGGTGCGACGGTCCCCCGGGCAAGTCGCCCTCCACCACGCGCGCAATTCGTTCGAGGATCGACTCAAAGGCGGTGTACCAGGCGTGCAACTTCACGGCGAGGTAGGCCGCAGCCTCAGCCCCGAGCGATCCTGGGCGACCGCGCACGGCCGAGATCTCTGCCCGCAGCGCATCCAGCACGCCTGCGTCTGCCTCGTTGTCGCGCAGGAGGCGCCGTAGCTCGATGGCGGTCCGGTGCTCAGGCGGCATAGAGGATCTCCCCCTCTTTCAGCGCTCGCTGCACGATCTCCCGACGACCCAACTCCCGCGGCACCAAATCCACAGGCAAGGGGGCGAGCAAGAAGAGGCGGCCAAGCGCCTCTGCCCGGCGGCTCGCATCTAGCCCCTCGACTAGCAGATCGATGTCCGGTCGCTGCGACGGCGTGGAACGAAGAAGCGAGCCAAAGAGCATCACCCGCCGCACGCCATACTCGCGCACCAGCACGGCGATCAGCCCGGGCAGTGCCTCGCGCACCTTGCTTCGCAAGGATTCCCACTCGGCCTGTTCCCGGCGAGCACGGGCAAGCAGCGCGTCCATGCTGCGGATCATAGGGCGTCGCGGCTGCCTGGGCAACCAGGCCGGCGCGGTGACGTCAGGCGACCGGCCGGTCGCCCGGCCCCTGCGATTCGGTCATGATGCCGAGATCCCTCGACTCGCGGTCAGAACCCGGCGGAAGTTCTCCGCCGCACGTTCGAACGCGGGAGCGAAATCCAGGTACTCCGCGACCGTATCCGCCGTGAACCGCGCCGCTGCGAATGGCTGTGCCTCAAGCAGGACCCGCCCGTAGCGTACCACCTGCCACCGCAGCAGAGTGGACGCACGATCAAGCCGGACGAGATCCACCTCGTGCCCGGAAACCCGGGCCAGCTCGGTCTGCAGCGTGAGTTCTTCGGTCAAAGGCAATTCTGGATCTTCAGGGATGATCCCGATGTCGACGTCGCTGTCGATCCGCTGCGTGCCTTTGGCCGTCGACCCAAACAGCATGGCAAGCCGTAGCGGCGGGCCGCTGCGCAGGGCGGCCACGATGAGATCCAGGGCGGGTGACGTCAGGGCCATCGGGAGAACAAGAATACGCGATCTGTGCAGCTTTCTCTGCCGCACAATGCGTTTCGCGGCCTTTGTGTACCAACGACACGCGCATGCGTGACGCTGCGGCCCGCCTGGGCTTGCCCCTGCCGGACGCGAAGTGAATTCATGGTTCGCAAGGCGCCGGTTAGACGGGCAGGGGAATTTCGAGGTCCCGGCAGATTTTGCGCACCAGGAAATCGTTGATCTCGTTGTGGCGCGGAACCGTCGACACCTTGCTGTTCGACTTGTTCACGAACACCGAATGACGGCCGCCTTCGCGAAAGAACAAGCAGCCATGCTCGGTCAGATGGCGCATGAGGTCGCGGCGCTTCACCCGGCGACTATCCTCAGCGGCTCGCGGATGACATCCCCATCGCCAGCCGCCTGTCGGGCCAGCGCGCGGTTGGCATCGAGGACCAGTTCCACAGCCTCGCGAAGATTCTCTCGCGCCTCCTCGATCGTCGCGCCCTGGGTGTTCGCGCCCGGCAGCTCCTCGACATAGGCAGCATACCCTTCGGGAATTCTCTTGAAGACCGCGGTGAACCCGACGCTCATGCCCAAAGTGTAAGCCATGGTTCGGCAGAATGCGATCTTGACCACGCGCTGGTTGACGCCCATCTGAATATGAGTCTGGCAGCTATCCAGCGGTGCGCAGGTTCGACTGCGCGAATCGGGCATCTCTTCAGGTCCCAGCCGCCACGCAAATGCCGTCCCCGCCGTCATGATAGCCGGCGGAGTAGGCTCCAGTGGGCAGGCAGGTGCCATCTCCTCCATCGTGATAGCCGTCCGCGCAGACGCAGGTTTCTGTCCCTCCATCTGGATAGGCGCTGGTGCAGCCACCTGGGCCACAGGTTGGGATCCCTCCGTCCAGAGAGCCACCAGTGCAGCCACCACGGCCACAGCTTGGCACCCCTGCGTCGAGATGGCCGCCGGCTCAGACGCCACGGATACAGGTTCCGGTGCCCTCGTCGTGGAAGCCCGAGGCACAGTTTCCAACCGGCGTGGCTTGGCCGTGGGAGTTATCCCCCCAACAGGCGACCGTCCCGTCGATCTTCAGTGCGCAGGTGTGGGAATAGCCAGCACTGACAGAGGAGAAGGTGCCGGCGGGCGGCGTGGCTTGGCCGTAGCTATTAGCGCCCCAGCAGGCGATGCTGCCATCGAACTTCACGCCGCAGGTATGTCTCCAACCCGCGCTGACGGAGATGAAAGAGCCTCCGGGCGGCGTAGCTTGGCCGCTCTCATTCTGGCCCCAGCAGCCAATACTGCCGTCGGTCTTCATACCGCATGCGTAGTACCCTCCCGCGCTGACAGAGGCGAAAGTGCCAATGGGCGGTGGCGCTTCACTGGGACGGATCCGCATCTCGCCCCAGCAAGCGATCGTGCTATCGGTCGTCAGCCCGCAGGTGAAGCCCACCCCACCAGCGCTGACGAAAGAGAAGGTGCCGGCGGGCGCCGTCGCTTGGCCGACGCCGTTGGCGCCCCAGCAAGCGACGGTTCCGTCGGTTTGCACCCCGCAGGTGTGCATCCCACCCGCGCTGACTGAGGCGAAGGTGCCGGCGGGCGGCGTCGCCTGGTCGTAGTCGTTGAGGCCCCAACAAGCAACCATCCCGTCGGCCTTCACCCCACATGCGTGCGCACCATTCGTGCTGCCGCCCACGCTGACGGAGGCGAAAACACCTGCAAGCTGTGTAGCAGCGTCGTGGGACTTGAGGCCCCAGCAGGCGATGTTGCCGTCGGTCTTCACTCCACAGGTAAGGTATACACCCGCAGACACACCCCTGAATGTCGGCAAGCCAACAGGCACACAACTGCCGAGCCCGTCGTCGTGATAACCATCGGCACAACCCGTCTGGACGCAACTTTTCCCTGTGCCGTCGTCGTGAAAACCCGTCGGACACCCTCCGCTGCTTGCCTCGACCGAGTTGGTATCTGGGTACGCGTCGATGCCCGGAGCATCGGGCGCGGACGCATCCACCGTTGCGACGGACTCTGCATCTGGGTACACCTTGACACCAAGGTCCGGTGCGTCGGGCGCGGATGCATCGGCCTCCACGACCGAAGTGGCATCCGGGAACGCGTCTCGGCCGATGCCCGGTCCGTCACTGGCTTGATCCAGGCCAACCTCAATCCCAAAATTCGTCCCCACCTCCGCGCTCGCGTCCCCGCCGGTGTAGTCGCTCAGCGAAAGGTCGTAGCAGCCTGCCAGAAGCCCAACTGCGGCCAGGGGAAAGAGCGAGCGCGCAGGGTGGATTCGCATGGCTCACATCAGAATTTCACGCCCAGACCAAAGGCTGACAGGGACACCCTGGTCTTGCTCTCCTCGGCGCTGGGATTAACGAGAAAGGCTACCAGCGCAGTAACTGCCAGCGCTCCTGCCCCGATGCCGCAGCCGATTGCGATCCAGCCGGACTGCTGCACCTTGTTCGCAGCGTTCGCTGCACTGTCGTGGTTTGCTTGCGTGTGGCTGTCATTGTACGTCTGCCTCGCTGTCTCGAAATCATGGTATTGGCTCCTGCTGACGAGCCAGAAAGTCCCAGCAACTATCCCCGCGGCCACGGCCCCGCCCAGCGCGGACCAGGTCACCACCCTAAGCGCACGCGACTTGGGCTTGCGCTGCCCGCTCTCTGTTGCGGACAACGAAATCTCGGGCTCCGCGGAAGCCGACGCGCCTCCCATCATGATCACTGGCGTCGGCGTCAACTTCGCAGTCAACACGACATCGAGATCCTGCCTAGTGCCGGGCTGCACCTCCAGCGCGCGCTCAGCGTCTTCGTGGTCGGCAGCGCGCAGGCTGAGCACGTGCTTGCCCGGTGACAACGAGAGGGCTTCGCTCAGAGGCGTCGTGCCAGCTTGCCGGCCGTCCACGAAAACCGCCGCACCCGCGATGTTGGCGCGTACGACCACTTGGCCGGCCTCGACTTCCAGCACGAACTTTTCGGTCCGTCCTGCGCCTGATACCAGCTTCACCGATCGACGTTGGCTGCGATAGCCTGACCGCGCGGCCTCGATTTCGTGTTCACCAGGCCCGAGCAGCAAGGGACCCAGGGCCGGCCCCTTTCCCACCGGCTTGCCGTCAATCGTGATGGTCGCGTCCGCTGGCACAGTCTGCAGGATCAGACGCGCCACCAGCGACTGGATCTCCTGTTGCTGGCGCTCGATGGCTTCCTTGATTTCGGGTTTCAACTTGTCGGCAAAGTCCCGTTTCAGGCGCTCGACCGTTGCAATGGCTTCGCCATACCGTTGCAGGGCCTTGTAGCAGTTGGCCAGGTTGAACAGGCTGTTCTGCGTCGGGTAGAGCGCGACCGAGCGTTCAAAGTTGGCGCTTGCCCCGGCAAAGTCATCCAGGCGCATGAGTCTCAGCCCAGCATCGAAAAGCTGCTTGGCTTCTTCCTTGTCACCCGCGACCGCAGACCACGAAACGCCAGTTAACAAAACTGCCACGCAAAACGCGCATACCTGTCTCTTCATTAGAGCTCCCTATTCGAAATCCTCGGACATCTCGGTGCCACGGGTGCCCTTGCGCAGCCATCTCCCTGCGCGGCCTTGTCAGCCCGCCGCGCTGGCCGAAGAAAGGTTCTGGTCTTGCCTGGCATCGTCCGACTTGCCACCCGGCATGATACTAACAGAACTTCACCGGGCAAGGACGCCTCTCGGACACAGATCGCGTGCCCTCCGTTTGCCGAACTCGCGGTCAAGCACGCCGTCGACTTCGCATTCCACACACCATCGAACCCCTGCCGGCACCCGGATGGCCGCTTGGCGAGGGACACGTGTCGGCTGTGTGTCGGCTTGCCGGTGCGCTGGAGGCGTGTTACGTTGTCTTACGATGAAGACAGCGACCGTCACGATTCGGCTGGATGAGACGCTTGAACGCGAGCTGGAACGCGCCTGCGTTCAAACTGGGCGCACCCGAAGTGATCTCGCACGCGATGCTCTACGGCGACAAATTGCGTTGCTGCGATTTGAGCGGCTGCGCAAGAAGGTTCTTCCGCTCGCTGAAGCCCGTGGATACCTCACCGACGACGATGTATTCCGCGAATTGTCGTGAGGGTCTTCTTTGACACCAACGTATTGGTCAGCGCCTTTGCCACGAGGGGCCTGTGCGCCGATCTGTTTAGCTGTGTCCTGCTCGAGCACGAGTTGGTCGTCGGCGATGTCGTCCTGGTTGAGCTGCGCCGCGCGCTGCGCGACCGAATCAAGATGCCGCGCAGACTGATCGAGGAGATAGACGATCTGCTGAGGGAAGCAGTGCTGGTTCCGAAGCCGAAGCAGCACCTGAACCTGGGAATCTCGGACGCCGACGACGAGTGGATTGTGGCATCCGCGGTTGCTGGGCACGCTGACGCGCTCGTCACTGGGGATTCCGCACTTCTCGCTGCCGCCTCTAGGGCGCCGCTTCCGCTGCTGAATCCCCGTGGACTATGGAACTTGCTCCGGGAAACCCAGCGGCCGAAGTAGGCTCTTGGCAGCTTGCGCGTCTCTTCATTAGATCTCCCTATTCGAAATCTTCGGACATCTCGGTGCCACGGGTGCCCTTGCGCAGCTTCTTGTCTCCCCGCTTGCCGGCGGATGTGTCGACAGCGGCGGCTGCCCCTGCCGGAAGGACACCCGAGGCTGACCGTCCCGCAATCCCAGACCGCGGCTTCTTGTTGGATTTCTTCTCACTCGCAACCGCGTCGTTCCCTGCGGGCATACCCTCGACGCGCGGCAAAGGCGCCGGCTCGCTAGCAGGAGCCGGCAGGGGAACAGGCAGCGGCGCAGGTGGGGGTGCAGCCGGCACAATGGGCGCCGGCTGAGCGGCGATCGGCGCACTCGGTGCAGGAGCCTTGCTGGTTCTGCTCGACCACAGGACGGCTGCCACGGCCCCTGCCACCAGCGCTACCCCCAAAATGACCCAGCGCCAAGGCCCAGCCCCCATCAACGCCGTGGCTGCGCCCCGAAACCGCGACGGGGCGGCCTTGTCGCCAGCCGATCTGCCGGGCGCGGAAAGCGCCTGCCCCAGATCGCCGGCAGCGAAACCCCGAACCTCGATGGTCGATGCGAGCAAGGTCAGGCGTTCTTGCCGGGCATCGAAGCTGGGCAGCGCCATGAGCGCGTCCAGCATTTCCGCCGCGCTCTGGAAGCGCTGGTCGGGATTTTTGGCCAAGGCTTTGCGCACCAGCGGCTCTGCCTCAGCGGGAAAGCCCGCGCACACGGATTGCGGCGCCCGTGGGTCATCGATCAGCATCGCGGACAGATACTCGGCGAAGTTGTTGCCGGCATAAGGCAGCACCCCGGTCAACATCTCGAAGAGAATGGTCCCCATCGAATACAGGTCGCTGCGATGATCGAGACCGGCGCTGCCGCGGGCCTGCTCGGGCGACATGTAGGCCGGCGTTCCCATGACCGATCCGGTTTTCGTGCGCCACTTGTCGAACTCGCCTTGGGTGAACTTCGAGATGCCGAAGTCGATGATCTTCACCACCGGAGGCTCACCCTGCTGGTAGGCGAGGAAGATGTTGTCGGGCTTGAGATCGCGGTGGATGATCCCTTTGCGGTGGGCCGCTTGCAGCGCCTGCAGAACCGGCTCCATCACCGCGCAGGCTGCCCCCAGGTTGAGCGGCCCCGTGCGCTTGAGCAGGCCCGCCAGACTCTCACCCTCCAGGTACTCCATGACCAGGAACGGCTCACCCTGCGGCGACACCCCGACGTCGAACACCTCGATGATGTTCTTGTGGCGAATGGCGGCCGCGGCCTGGGCTTCGCGATAGAAGCGCCCTACCACCTCCTCTCGGCTTGCCAGTTCGGCATGCAGGAACTTGATGGCCACCTCCCGGCCCAGCCCGACGTGAGACGCCAGGTAGACCGCGCCCATGCCCCCCTCGCCCAGCAGGCGCACGATGCGATAGCGCCCGTCGAGGAGCGCACCGGTCTCGGCGGCCTTGTCAGCCCGCCGGGCTGGCAGAAGGAAGGTTCTGGTCTTGCCTGGCATCGCTCAATCCCCGCGACGGGCAGGCATACTATCAGGAAAAGGCGTTTGCTTCGCGGGTGGTCTGAACCAAGCCGAAGGGCGACCGCAGGTCGCCCCTACCGACCTGCCAAGTCTTTGCCCAGGGATGCGAACATCTGGTCCACGGCGCTAGCCCATGGTGCGCATCCTGATGGCAGGTCCGCCTGTCCCCTGCTTGGGGCCCGAGCGCCGGAGAAACTCATTTTCCAACGCCAGTCCGAGTTGGAAAGCAGCCAGCTCAAAGATCTCGATATCACCCACCGGCCGATCGCGCGCGCCGTTGTCGAGGTAGATGATGGCGATCACGCGCTCGCTGCCCGGCACGGGCAAGACCGCAATCTCGCCCAACAGCGGACGGTCAACCACGTTGCGGAACGCCGACGGCAATCCCGCGCTGTCGTAGCTCATGCGGCGGATGTGACCGTCGTTCAAACATTCGAAGAAGACCCCGCTCGGCCCCACCGGGAAGGCGAGATCTTGCGTCTTGCTCTGCAACTCCTCGCCCTCGGCAGCTTGCCCGAACGCACCCAGGGCCACCAGTTGATCGCGGTCAGGCACCAGCAGCACACCACGGTCAAGCGACTCGGCCACCACGTTGAGCAGATTGGCCGACACCGAGGTGGCGAGCAGGCCTGAACGCAGATCGACGATGATCCGACGCAGACGCGCCAGGCTGGCCCGCACACCCTCGGCAATGGCACTTTCGTTGGAAAGGTACCTCCGCTGGCGCGCAACGCTGCGCACGCAGGCCACCACCGTCTCAGGCGACGCCGCGGTGATGGACAGCACACCAGCGCGGAAAAGGTCGCGCAAAGGCGCACGCCCCTCGAAGAGCACGACCACGGAGGCCCGTGGCCTCGCCCGGCAGAGCGCGGTGAGCGTGTCTGCCCCTTGCGTCTGGTAGCGGAGATCCACCACCACGATGGGCGGTGCCTCGCCCAGCAGCGACGCCCCGGCGTCACGCAAGCCCACCGCCGACATGTGGTCGCCGGTCTCCGCCATGAGCTGGTTGATCCGCGCCAACAATTCGACATCGGGCGAAACCAGTTGAAAGCGCGGGCGATCGGGCACCTCGAGCTTGGCGGTGATTGCGGTGTCTGAGACAACCGACTCGGGGGTCTCTCGGGGCGCGCCGTCGAGCGGCTTGCAGCCGCTCCGGGTGGTCACGTGCACAAACTCCTCCACCACCGCCTCCGACCCTTCCGGCGCAACCTCGGTGGGCGTGGGCGGCTGGCAGGCCGCGCGCGCCGACTCTTCCTCCATGGCCTGCAGGACTTCGAGCAGAACCTGCTGCGTGTCGAGGTCGACCTTGGGTGCGCCGGAGAAGCGCGACACCTCCACCACCGGGGTCAGGTCGTCGAGCGCAAAATCGAATGTGCCCGTGGGCCAAGCCAGCACCTCCTTGACCACGCGCTCGATCTCGCGCCCGATGACCTGCCGGATGACCTCCGGGGTGGTGGCGCCTTGCCGGACCAGAATCTGCCCGATGGCGCGCCGAGGCCGCTCTACCTCTTGCGCCTCCAGCGCCCGTTGCAGGGTGGTCTCGTCAAGCACCTCCGCCGCGAGCAGCAACTCGCCCAGGCGCAACGAGCGGGAACTCCAGCCGCTGACCAGACGACCGCGTTCGAATCCGATGAGCGCCTCCTCTTCGCCGGCGTGGATCGACAAGGAGCCCGAATGCCCACCCAAGCGGATGAGCTGCATCACGTCCGCGATGGCGACATCCTCGATTCGGCCCTGGAAACTCATGGCCGATGCCGCTGGGTATGTCCTCTGATCGCGTTCACGTCATCCCTTGTTGACCAAGCGGATCAGATTCTCGAGGGTGCGCAGCTTGCGCGCCGTCTTGGCGTACGCCCGCGAGGCAAAGATCGCAGACGCGGCATGGGCGCCCAGCAGATCGAGCAGGTCGTGGTCTTCCTTCACGAAGGCCGGCTTGCGATCCAGCAGCTTGAGGATGACCAGCGCCCCGACCGTCAGGTCTTGCACGCGCAAGGGCACCACTGCCAGAGCCGGCGACTCCTCAGTGGGCCCGAAACGCAGTCCGCCGTCGGCCAACGCTGCATCCACCAGCGGATCGCCGCCGGTGTAGCGCTCGGTCTGCTCCCAGCGCGCGTCGGCCTCGCCCTGCATGATCCGCACTTCGTAGCCGTTGTCCTCGTCGTCGATGAGCAGCAAGACGAACTGCTCGGCGCCGATCAGGTTGAGAGCGATCTCGGCGATGGTCGACTGCACCTCCGCGGGGTCGAGCGTGGCATGGAGTTGATAGGTGGCCACGTACAGGGTCATCAGGCGGCCGACCTGGTGCTCAACCTCGGCCAGACGACCGGCCAATTCCTGGCGCTCGTTTTCCGCGACCGCCAGGCGCGCCTCTGCCCCACCCGCCGGGCCGGCGCCGCCCCCCTGTCCCACCACGCGGCTCGCCTCCTCAATGGCCGCCTGTGCGTCGCTGACCAGCTGCTGCGCACGCCGCAGGGTGGCCATTGCATCTCGCTCCGCTCGAACTGGGGCATCCCCGCTGGCGGGCGCGTCCGCGACCGGGGGCGGATCGGTCATGTGGGTGGCATCGCTCATGCCGCAGTTTGCTTGGACTCGATGCGGTTGATGATCTTGAGGAGATCCTCGGGTTGAAACGGTTTTCTCAGGTAGGCCACCGCGCCGCTCTGCAGACCACGCGCGACCTCCTCTTCCTTGCCCTCGGTCGAAACGATGATGACGGGAATCTTGGCCATGGCCGGGGTGGTCTTCACCCGCTCCAGAAACTCCACCAGCCCGGTCATCTTGGGCATGTTGATGTCCAGGATGATGAGGTCCACGTCCGGACTCTGGCCAAGCTTGTCCAGCCCTTCGTGCCCATTGAAGGCAGACAGCAAGGTGGTTGGCCGCAACATGACCTCGTACATTTTGTGGATGAGCCGGGAATCCTCCACCACGAGGACCTTTCTGTTCTTGACCGAGTTCACGCGTGCCTCCTCGGGGAGCTCGGCTCCCACGTTTCAGTAGGCCTCGACTTTCAATAGGGAATGTCGTCGGTTTTGTCGCCCGGCTTGAATTTGGGGAAACGCGTGACCCCACGCGATACGCGTACACGGACCCAGGCTTGAGTGGGGGCTTCTCCGCAGTCCCGCGGCAAGCGGAGCGAAAGAGCGGATCCCCTCCAAAGGATAGGTCTTTCCATGATCAAGCTCCGCACCCAATCGGAGCGATCGGTGGTGGTCGTGGTCGTTTTCGTTTACGTGGCCGTGGCCGACGGTGATCATTCCGGCCACGGCCACGACCACGTCTACGGCCACGACCTCCTGCGGCTGTCGCGGGATTACGGTTCTTCTACCCGCCGCCGGACCGGAGCATAATAGAAAGACGTGCCCGACTCACGCATCAGCTCTTCCTTGGCCGGTTTCGTTGATGAACTCGACGTCCTCATCCGCGCCTGCTACCCGCTCATCTACCTCGTGACCTGGGAAGAGCAACGGGTTGACGCGCTCCTCGCCACCCTGGCCGAATCCCACGGCAAGGCGTTTTACACATGGTCGGTCACGCAGGGGCTCTGCCGCCTGGAGGCTGGCAGGGCCGCAAGCAAGGCCGCCGGCCCCACGGATCCTGGCGGGGCCCTCGCGGCCGTGGAGAAACTCGCCGAGCCGGCGTTGGTGGTGTTCAAGGACTTTCATCCCTACCTGAACGATGCGTCGATAATCCGGCGGACGCGCGAACTGGCCCATACCCTGAAGAGCACGTTTACCACCATGATGTTGGTCTCGCCGGTGCTCAACATCCCGGCCGAACTGGAAAAGGAAATCTCGGTTCTGGACGTGCCCCTGCCTGCCATCGAGGACCTGCTCAAGCTACTGCGCGAGATTGTGGCCGTGGTGCGCGAGGGCAAGAAGGCCGTCATCGATCTGCGCAACGAGGACGTCGAGCCCTTGCTCAAGGCCGCGTTGGGCCTGACCCTGTCCGAGGCGGAGAACGCCTTTGCCAAAGCCATCGCCAAGGACCAGCGCCTGGACGCGGCGGACATCCAGCTCGTGCTTGCGGAAAAACGCCAGGTCATCCGCAAGAGCGGCCTGCTGGAGTACTACGCCACCGCCGAGACCTTTGCCAGCATCGGCGGCCTACAGAACCTGAAGGCCTGGCTTGCTCAGCGCACCGCTGCCTTCACCGAGCGCGCGCGCCAGTTCGGCCTGCCCGCGCCCAAGGGCCTGCTACTGCTCGGGGTGCAAGGTTGCGGCAAGAGCCTGACCGCCAAGGCAGTGGCGTCGCAGTGGCATTTGCCGCTGCTTCGCCTGGACATGGGGCGCATCTTCAGCGGCCTGGTGGGCTCGTCCGAGGAGAACATGCGCAAAGCCATGCGCATTGCCGAGAGCATTGCCCCAGCCGTGCTGTGGGTCGACGAGCTGGAGAAGAGTTTGTCTGGGCTGGGGTCATCCGGGGTCAGCGACAGTGGCGTCACCGCACGGGTGTTCGGCAGCTTCCTCACCTGGTTGCAGGAAAAGACCGCGCCGGTGTTCGTGGTGGCCACTGCCAACCGCATCGACAGCCTGCCCGCGGAACTGCTGCGTAAGGGGCGCTTCGACGAGATCTTCTTCCTCGACCTGCCCACCGCTATCGAGCGCGCACAGATCTTCAGCATCCACCTGCAGCGTTTTGGTCGCAACCCTGACAGTTTCGATGTGGAGGACCTGGCCAGGCGGGCCGAGCACTTCAGCGGTGCCGAGATCGAGCAGGTCATCGTGAGCGGACTGTACGCCGCCTTTGCCGAAGGCGTGGAACTGGAACAGCGGCACTTGCTCCCCACCCTGTCCGAGACCTTGCCTTTGGCCGTGACCATGCGCGAAGACATCGCGCGCTTGCGCGAGTGGGCTCGTACCCGCACCCGCCCGGCCTCCCCGCCCGAACCCGAACGGCCGGGCACCACGGGTATTGCCTGAAGCGGAGGTTCGCACATCATGGACGACGAAACCCGCGACCGCTTCCGCCAACTGGAAGGGCCGCGCAGCGACGCCCCGGACGCGCCAGCCCACACGCCCACCAGCGACCGCTTCGATGTGGTGTTGGCTCCCGGGGAAAAGCCGCCCGTCGGTCGGCCATCCAGCGCGTTTCGGCCACCAACCGAAGGGCACATGTCTATCTCGGTAGACGCGGAAGGCTTCAAGGCTGTGCCTCGCAACGACTGCCCCCGCTGTGAACGGCCCAACAACCTCTTTGACCGGAAGTGTGTCAACTGCGGAGCGCGGCTCGACACCCCTGAGGTGCGCGCCTACAACGAGAAGCTGTGGCGGGCCAATCTGCCCGAATCGGAACAGCAAGAATCTGCACCCGAGCCTCCCGTCCCGGGGGCTGAGCCGCGCGCGCCGCAACAGGAAGCCGCCCGACGGGCCGCCTTGGAGGAACTGGCCGCGCGCGAGACGGGCCGCCGTCCGCGCAGGGCCGGTGAGCAGATCGCGCTCTGGCGTTCCATGCTGGGGGGTGGCGCGGCCGCGTTCGATGAGGAGCCCTCGACTTCCAGGCGGAGCGGCAACCTGCCGGTCATCACGGCGGTGGTGCTGGCGCTCTTCTTGTTGGGCAGCCTGATGGTGTATGGGCCGCGCCTGTGGCACCTGCCCGTGGTAGTGGGAGTGGGGCTACTTCTCGTACGCCGGCGGATCTAGAAATCGTCTGGTAGCCGGTGAGTCTTCGTCAGCGGGCGTTGGATCTCCACCACTCTTAGGGCTAGCCGCTGCCCAATCGGACCACGGCGGGGCCACATTTCGCGCGTCCGGGTGCTGGTCCACGGCTTGCAGGACCCTTGGCCATGTACCGGGCACTTGTTCTCACCGCTGCGGTCCTGCTCACTGCCTCGCAGGCGTTCGCGCAGGGTGGGAGCGTCGAGAAGGCCGAAGTCTTCCCGCGCCTGCGGCTGGGTGGCTCGGCCGGACTCGGCTATGGGACCATGGGAATGACCGGAGCGGCGAGTGCGCGAGCTGGCATCCAGATCAAATCCTCATGGGCTGTGAGCTACCAGTTCTCAGCCGTAAAGACCGAAGACAAGCTGTGGGGAACCAAGAGCGACGTATGGGATAGTCACGCGCTGCTGGTTGAGTTCACCGTACCAGAAACCCTGATCACCATGGGTGGTGGACCGTCGGTCGTTTCGGGCCACATTTTCAAGTCTTCTTGTGGCGTTTCCGGGTGCTCCACCGCCCCGCCTTCAAACTACACGGGCGTCGGCCTCGACTTCCGTGCCGCACTCACCTTCGGTGCAAAACGCCCCAACTGGCGCGGCGGTTTTACCGTTGAGTTGGCCGTGCACTCCTCGATACACGACACCGTCGCCGTGCTGGGGGTCGGCGCGGATCTATTCTAGGTACCCTAGATGTCCTCGCCTCAACGACGGCAAGTGGGGATGATGATTTCGCGGCGCTCGAACAGCGAGGCAGAGATCGCGATGTCCCTTAGCATCCGGCCGACAAGCCGGGTCGCTGGCAAGGAGGGCCGAGAACCGGACCGGAATGTACTGATGTACTTGAGGACCGGAAGCGCAGGCCCGACGCCGCCAGCGGCCCGGATCGTCGGCCGTCGTCACCTCAGTGGGTTGAGGGGGAATCTTGCTAGTTCTCGCTACGGCCGCCCACTCCCTTGGTATCCGCCGAAATCGCCTTGGCTGCCTGCTTGGGGCGCAGCGCGCGCGTGGCCTTGCCCGCGCGCCACATCTCGCTCGCGCCCATTTCGGCCAGTTCTTTGCCGAGCAGCTCCTGGTAGTTGGGGCCACCGGTCGATTCGAGCACGCGCGCGGTTTCCTTGCCCGAGGCCACGCGGTCATAGAGCCAGTGGAAGACCGGGAGCACCGCTGACTTGAAGCGCGGACGCCAGTCGAGCGCGCCCCGCTGCGCGGTGGCCGAGCAGTTCGAATACATCCAGTCCATGCCGTTCTCGTCGACCAGGCGAATGAGGCTCTGGGTCAGCTCCTCGACGGTTTCGTTGAATGCCTCGCTCGGGCTATGGCCGTTGGCGCGCAGTACCTCGTATTGGGCGTCCATGATCCCGGCCAGGGCGCCCATCAGCACGCCGCGCTCACCAGTCAGATCGCTGTACACTTCCTTCTGGAAGGTGGTGGGGAAAAGGTAGCCCGAACCGACCGCGATGCCGAGGGCCAGGGCGCGATCGCGCGCGTGGCCGGTCGCGTCCTGCTCGACCGCGAAGCTGGAATTGATGCCCGCGCCTGAGAGGAAATTGCGCCGCACGTTCAGGCCCGAGCCCTTGGGCGCGACCATTATCACGTCCACATCTTTGGGAGGGATGACCCCGGTCTGGTCCCTGTAGACGATGGAGAAGCCGTGCGAGAAGTAGACTGCGTCGCCCGGCTTGAGGTGCTTCTTGATCTCTGGCCAGATCGCCTTTTGTGCGGCGTCCGAAACCAGCATCTGGATGATGGTCCCGCGCTCGGCGGCTTCCTCGATCTCGAACAGCGTCTTGCCCGGCACCCAACCGTCGTTGACCGCGCGGTCCCAGTCGCGCTTGAACCTGGACGCCTGGCCGACGATGACGTTGACGCCGTTGTCCCGCATGTTGAGTGACTGGGCCGGGCCCTGCACGCCGTAGCCGATCACCGCGACGGTCTCGTTCTTCAAGACCTCAAGCGCCTTCTTCATGGGGAACTCGTCGCGGGTGACGACCTCTTCTTTGACTCCACCGAAATCGATCGTTGCCATGGCTTCTCCTGGGAAAAATCCTCTGCAAAACCCAGGGATTGCATGCCCTGGGGAAGGGCAGACTCTGCCACCCCCTACCCTTGTGTCAAGCAAGCAAGCCGCGGACAGGGTTGACCAAGGCCGCGCCGGCTGGTAGTTACCTTTACCCAACCCATGGGGCTGTAGCTCAGCTGGGAGAGCGCCTGAATGGCATTCAGGAGGCCGACGGTTCGATCCCGTTCAGCTCCACTAATTTCGAGGACTTACGGCGGCGGCGGGCGCCGCCAAGGTCGCTCCGGAACGATACCGGAACGATATTCCTCCGGATCCGGCTCACTCGGCCCCCTCCAAGTACTCCCGCGGTCACTCGCTTCTGCCGTCCCGCTTCTACGCCCTCCGGCTTGGCGTAACTCATCAATGTGGTCCTGGCGGACTCGTGGCCCAAGGACGCGGCCACTGTGTGCGCAGACATGCCGGCCTCCATAGCCAAGGTCGAGTGGAGCCCGCGCATGGAATGGGCACACACCAACGGTACTCCAGCCTCCCGACAAATCCGGACCACCCACTTCCGCACCCAGTCCCGCCAGTGTTGGCCAAATAGCCGGTCGCTGGCAGCCTTCCCCTCCGCCAGTTGCTTCAGCAGCGGTTGCAAGACCGCCGGCACCTGTACCCGCCGGTTCCCCGCCTCGGTCTTCGCATCTTCCACCACCAAGATCTTCCCATCGTCGTCCAGATCGCGAACCACCCGCTTGACTACCTCGCTCGCCCTGAACCCCATCAACAAGGTGATCAAGGCCGCCACCGCCCCGGACTCGCCCTCCTCCGCCAGTTCCAACGCCCTGGCCGTCCACTTCCGTGCCTCGTCCAGCCGAAGCTGCGGCTTGCCATGCCGCCGTTTCCCTTCGACCTCGATGGCTGCGAGGGGGGCGGCTCGCAGCCACTTCTTCTTGCTCACACACCAGTTCATGAACGTCTTCGATTCGGCAAGGATGTTCCCCAACGAGTCTGTCGAGAAGGGCCTGTCGTACTTCGTCTTGCGCACCTTCAGGTTGTCAAAAAGCTCCTGACACCGCTTGGGCGTCAGACTCGACAACAGATCGTCCCCTTCTGGGAACAACAAGCCCAGCCGGTAGACGGTGTCGGCTACCGAGCGGGGTTTGTCTTTCTTTTCCGCCCTCTGGAACATCTCGTATCCCTCAATGGCCTCCTTGATGGTCACGCCTGCGGTTTCCTCGAACTCCTGCTCAGCGATCCGCTTAGCTTTGATTGCTTCGCGTTCCGTCTCAAAGTAGAGACGGCGTTTTTGATCTGGTGCCTCAGCGAGTACGATTCGCCATCCTCTTCCGTCACGGTACGGGCCGAGCACTCGCTCGCCCTTTCGTCGTCGCGCCATGTGTCTTGCTCCTTTCCCGGGCGCGGCGATTCGTCAGCAGCCAGGATGATACCACGCTGAGCGAGCCTCTCAGCGACCTCATCAGTCAAAAGATCAAAGATGCGGTCGAGCCTGTCGGAGCTGCGATGCTCCAGGCCGCTCGCATCTGGCTGTTTGACGATTTCGTGCCCCACAGCTTCCGCATACCGCAGCCTCGCTGGAAGATCTTCCGCAGATAGGAATAGTCAATTATGCGGAAGCGCGATGCGCTGTCTTCGAGGAAGCTCGTTCTTTTCGGGGCGGCCAGCCCCCTATGAGCGGTGGATGTCCAGTCTTCCGGGCCCTCTCGACCCGATCGTAAATATGTCCACAGCCGCTCAGGGTGACCTCCGAGTCCGGATGGTAAAGGGAGAATATCTCAGACGCCGTCCACCCGTGCCGGAACAAGTAGCAGTCGATGGCCGTCCTTAGGTAGTCGCGCGGTCGCCGCCTTAGTTTCGCGACCAAGGCCGGTGTCGTGAAACGCCCGGCGAGTTGCATCTCGGCACCGACCATGATGCGAGCAAGTTGTTTGAACTCGCGGAGCACCGTCTTGATCTCATCGAACAGGAGGGGCATATCTTCTCTCGCGATCTTCTTTGCAACGGGACCCTCCGGCGGAGAATCATCCATCGTCTTGTGCTTCCGGTTCCGCTTGGCATCAACGTAACTGGCGGCGGCCTCGAAAAGACCTGACTGTAGAAGGCTGAGCTTCTCTCGACTCGCCCTCAGCGTCTGAAGCAATCGATAGCCCATCTCCTCTTTCAGGGCCTGGTCGCAATGGAGAATCGCGCACGCTGCTCCGCAGAGTCGGCACTTCCCATGTGCGAGCCCCCCGTGCTGACCGATGTGCTTCTGAGCCAGCGCCAAGGGGGACGCGGCTGACGCCTTCTCCTTCTTTCTCATCCACGCGGTGACCATCCGCAGCGCCTCCTGGTGCGTGAGGTCGAGGTCGTCGAATCGGGCCGTCCGCGGCATGCCTACTCCTCACCGATACGCGTGGAATGCCCCTTGGAAATCATCGACAGATCCGGCAAAACGCGCTGCACGCTCGGGACATGTTGAGCGACCAAGGCGACAAGCCGCAGAACAAGTGGGCGTCGAGGCATCGGGGCCAATTGTACGTCGGGACTACGCCCGCGTGAAAAGGTATCCTCTGGCGTGGTCAGCCGCGGCCACGCCGGCTGACCACGCCCTGAGCGTGCGCCGCCATCTAGTTCTAGTTCTGGGGGCCTGAGCCGGGCCCCTTCTGGTCCTTGGCCGCTGGGCCTTGGACCGGCGGCGGCACCAAGTTGAAGGTTTCGGCCAGCTTGACGAATGCCTGGCGCTCCTCCTTGTTGAAGGGGTTTTCCCCGACGAGGAGATCGTCGTACTGCTGCCGCGAGAGCGCACCCAAGAACAGTTGGAAGAGTCTTGTCCGCTGCGCCAGGGTGGTTGGTGGCGTCAGGGGTTGGCCCGCCCTGATTTGCTCGATTGCCCAGGGCAGTAGGTCCTTCTTGATGTGCCCGATGGCCAGGTATGCAGTCTCCTCAGAGAATCTGCCACCTTGTGATGGCGCCTCGGTCCCGCCAGCGCCGGGCTTGCGGCCGGCACGCGCCGCCTGCAGCTCCTCGATGAGCATGGCGAGATTCGCTAGCTGCGATGGATTGAGTACGCTCTGGAGGCCCGCGAATTGCTCCTGAGTCAAACTCTCCAAGATGCTTGCCAGCACCTCCTCGCGCGAGGTGGTTGCGGCTGGCACCGTGCCCTGGCCGAGTATCCGGTTCAGAAGTCCTGGGAGCAGCGGCCCCACCCGATCAAAGGCTAGCTTCGCCAACATTTGATTCCGATCGATTTGAGCAACCTCCTTGTGCAATTCGATCTCCAGCTCCTTCTTCTTGGTCTCTGCAAAGACCTCACGTTCAAAGCGCTTCTCGGCGAGGTCGACCATTGTGTCGTAGATCCTGTTCTGCATGCTCATGGATTTGTCGAGCAACTGGTCCTGCTGGCCCAGTCGACGGCTGAGCGCGTCCAGGATCTTCTCATATCCGTCCGAAAGAAGCCGATAGGCTCCATCCGTGTGCCGCATGGCCAGGGCGACCTGGCCGCGTGCGCTGGCTGGCTCCGAATCGAGGAACGCGCCCGACTCGCCCGACGTCGGCGTGGTCGCCGAGTACCGCAGCGTCAGGCTTCCGAGTGCCCGGCCGTCGGCCGCGGTGGCCCCAAGGACGTATCGCTGCCCTCCCCACCCTAGCTGCTTGGCATCCTCGGCCGCCTCGCCATCGATTCCCTCGACCAGGTCATGGAATACTTCCTTTTCTGGGATGCTCTCCAGTTCCCAAGTGCGCAGCAGCCTTTGCCCCTCGTCGATTGGCGCATGGTGAAGGGTGAGGCGGAGGCCGCCGGCGGGGGTGCTCGGCCCGAAGACGACCGCGGTCAACCAGCGTTGAATTCTCTGTGTGCAGTTTCCTTGCCCTATCATGACTCTCTCCTTTGTTTGGTGTTCTCCGAACCAAGGGATGGTGGCCACAGCTGCAAGACGGGAGTGGACACGCGCGGGCGCCAGACCTGTCCACTTCGCGTCGCCATCCAGTGGATCCTCCAGGGGAAGGTCCATCCCGTGGCCACTGGAACCGGTGCTCTGCGGGACACACGGCCTTGAACATCACGTGGCTACGGCCGTCACCGCATCCCCTGGCAACCCGAACTGGAGAAATCCCATGGCAAGCACGGCAACACTGCTAACCCGACGACAAGTGGCTGCGCTCCTCGGCGTATCCGAGGACGCAATCAAAGCGCGAGACAACGAAGCCTTCCACCCGTCCAAGGGCGCTGACGGCGGCTGGCGCTACCCGCCCGAGGAGGTCGCCGCCGTCCTGCGCGGCCTTGTTGGCGGGGATTCCGGTCCCGAACCAACCGGCGCTGTCTGCGCAGCCGCCTTCGAGCTCTTCGAAACTGGCAAGAAACTCACCGAGGTCGTCATCGCGCTAAAGCAGCCTCCGGGGCTCGTGCGCAGCCTGCGTTCCGAGTACGACGAGATGATCGCCAGCTTGACCATCACACCCGCGTCGGTCGCACACATGGCGCAAGCGCTGCAGACACCGATCCGCAACGAGGAACAACTGGTTTCACTCGTTGCGGACCTCGGCCAGCGCCTCGGTGAAGAATACCAGCGCGGTTACGATGCCGGCCTGGCTGATGCCAACGACCCAGGCGAGATCGTCGACCCCACCACCGGTGAGAGGCGACCGCTGAAGCTGGATGACGTGGCCGCCAGCTCAAAGATCGTGAAGGAGCGATGGGGGCGGACTGATGAAGGGAACCCAGGGCCCCGCTCAGGTGGTCCGAGCATCCCCCCCTTTCAGGCTGGTGGGCGGGAGCAGCAGGATCACAACCCAAACGCCCCAAGGCCGAAGGCCGGTGCTCAAGGCACGGTGATCGAACCAAGCAAGTAGTTGCCGCCCGTGGCCCGGCCCTGCATGGCCAGAAACATGGGCGGCGAGATGGCCTGCACGTCCTCCACCCGCAGCAGCGCCTGGTAGGTGCCCGACGGCAGTTGGGCCGGATGTAGCGTCTCGACGTCGACGACTGGGGCATCGATCACGCTTCTCAGGTCGAACGCCGCGGGCAACTCGATGTACGCCGGCCCGTCCAGCACAAACACCACCTGCCAGCGCAGGTACGTGGGCGCCACGTTGTCGTTCACCCATTCCATGGGGAGCACGATGATGGAAACCCACGCCCAACACCTGCCCGCGAGCGCCACCACCCAGGTCGAGTTCGCTGTTGAGTCGGTCATGCAGAACGTCCGAGGCACGCAATGCGAGGGTACCACCCGCGGAAGAGCCGCCGGAGCGGAAAGCACCTGGCCGCCACAGACCGCGCGTGAGTGGCGTCCCGTGGATCCTCCACCGGAAAGCCGATCCTATGGCCACGGGATCGGCTCCCGACTGGCATTCCAGCCTGCAAAACCGCGGGGTTGTGCTGGGAGTGGCATCCACGGGAAACACATCCCGCGGGAATTCCCGATGGCGGCACTTCCCCCAGGCGGTGATGTGAGCACAATGACTTCGGCTCCCCGCGGGCTCACAGATGACCTCGAGACCGATCCAATTGTCGCCGCGCTGCCGAGACAATCTCGTGCCCGTCGGCGGCCTGCGGCGCGTTCCGCCGTCAGTTCGCGGTCGAGGACTGAGGCGGTCCGCTGCTGGGCGGCGCTGGGTCGCGATCGTTGTCGGTACCGTCGAAGTTGATGGGCACCGCTTCCATCATGCCGTTGGCCCATTCGGTCTCGTGCCAGTTGTGAACCGCGGCCTCGTCGTTGCCGCAGACCCGGCAGAACGCCTGGATCTCGTCTCGCTCGGTCTTCGCTACCCACATCAGGCCCGTGCAGGGCTTGCCACATGGGCGCTTCCGGCACTCCATCAGCGTCTCCCGACACTCAAGCTTCTTGAGCGGTCCCCCGTACTCGATGAAACGCGCTATCCGAAGCATCTGCCGCCGAAGGCGGAGGTTGTCTGTGGGCAGGTCACCATTCGCATCCAGCCAGTGCCAGGGATCAACGACGAGCATGGTGGTTGTCTATCATGGCGCCGCCATTTGAGGCGCCCACTAGTTTCCCCATCGGTGCTCATCGCCCATGCGTATGTGGCGGGCGGTAGCCCCAGCGACTCGGAGCGAACCCTGAGCGTGGGTGGAGCCGACCAGGTGCCGGCCGACTGTTTCGACGGCTTCAGCTACGCCGCCCTCGGGCACCTGCACCGTCCTCAAAACGTCTCAGCCCGCGCGTCCGGTACAGTGGATCCCTACTCAAGTACTCGCGGCCAGGATTTCCTCGACAATGCCACAGAAGATGGGCGGCTGATGCTGCCATTCAACGAGGACGGAGGAAGCCCTGCCCGGCCGAGGCGAGGACAGGGTCGACACCCTCGGCGAGAATGCAGGCATGTGCTGGTCAGCGGACGTTCGGCCTGCACCTCAGCCAGAAGTCGGGCGCCTTCTCGGGCGGCCCGGTCTCCTCTTTCGAGAGACAGGGGCGCTGAAAAGGTCGACCGGCGTCGCTCCAAGTGCGTTGGACAACCGCACCAGGCTCTTGAGGGTCAAGTTCTCCAGCCCTAGCTCGACCTGCTGAAGGTATTTCCAGGACAGCTCCAGTTCCTCAGCCAGGGCCTGCTGGGTCAAACCCTTCTGCGCACGAAGTTCGGCTACTCGCCTGCCAACATCGGCGATCACGTCTTCTGCGTCGAAAATGCGGGCACCCAAGGTGCCCCAGTTTCGCTGGCGCGTCTTGACTAAACACCCGCCTATAGCCTAGTGTTGCAATGGTGGCGCAGCCTAGCCAGGCACCCGGCAATGCGTCGAAGGAGGTCGATGGAATCGGTCATCAAGGGTCCGCGACTGCACCAAGTCAAAACTCGGAAGCCCCGCACCCGGGCCGAATCATGTTGATGAAGGGACCTCCGCAGGAGCGTATTGGCCGTGCAGCCTGACCCCCGCATGGATGCACTGGTCGGCACGGTGCTCGAAGGCGCGTATCGCATCACGCGCCTGATTGGCGAAGGCGGCATGGGCGCGGTCTATGAGGCGGTGCAGCTCCGCCTCAGCAAGCGCGTGGCCATCAAGCTGATGGCGCGCGATCTGGCCGCCAACCGCGAAGCCCTGGCGCGGTTCCATCGCGAGGCCGAGATCACGTCACATCTCGGGCACCCGCACCTCGTGACCGTCTTCGATTTCGGCCAGGCCGAATCCGGCGAGCCCTATCTGGTAATGGAGTATCTCGAAGGGGAAGATCTCGACCACCGCCTGCGCCGCGTGGGTCGCCTGCCGATCGAAACCACTGTCCACGTGATCAGGCAGGTTGCCTCCGCGTTGAATGCAGCTCACGACCAAGGCGTCGTCCACCGCGATCTCAAGCCCGGGAACGTGTTCTTAGTGCAAGTTCCGGGCGAGCCCGATTTCGTGAAGGTGCTCGACTTCGGGATTTCAAAGATGAAGGCGGCGCGTACGCAACTGACGAGCGCATCGGCGGTGATGGGCACGCCGACCTACATGTCACCCGAGCAAGCCACCGGCATGATCGATGACATCGATCATCGCGCGGACCAGTGGGCGCTGGCCTGCATCGCCTGGGAAATGCTGTCTGGGCGATGTCCGTTCATCGCTGACGAGCCGGCTGCGCTTCTCTATCAGATCATTAACCTAGACCCGCATCCGCTGGCGCCGCGAGTGCCGGGCCTGCCCTCGGTCGTGGAGACGGCGCTGCGGCGCGCCCTGCGCAAGAAACCAGCGGAGCGGTTCTCGTCGATGCGAGAATTCTCGCGCGAGATTGAAGCCGCCGCGTTTGGCCGCCCCGCCGATGCGACACCAGCGCCGGTGATGGTGTCATCAGTCTCGTCGCCGGCCAGCGCGACGATCGGATACGGCGCCACGCCGGTGCCGCCGACACCGCCGACACCGCCGACACCCGCGCGCCAGCCCGCTGCCCGAGCGCCACAGGACACGCGCAAGCCCGACTCGGATCGCGCGGCACCAGGGAATCGTGTCACGCCATTGCATGCAATCGTTGCGCGCGCGAAGGAGATGGCACAATCAGCGATAGGGCAGTTGAATCGGATCAAGCCGATCCACGCCATCATCGCAGGGACCGGGGTGCTCCTGCTTCTCGGGGCGTTCTTGTTGCTCCGTTCGAGTCCTGCACCAAAACCGGCAGTGACAGGGGTTGCCCAGCCCGTCGCCACACCGCTGCCGCAGCCGCCGGCACCTCCGGTGGCTGCGCCCGAGCCAACAGCAGCTACGACAGCCCGACCCGAGCACAGGTCCGCCCGACCAAAGCACCAGAAGTGGATCGACACTCCTACCGACGGGGAGGCCAGCAAGCCCAATCCTTTCACCGGCGGGCAGTCCAACAAACCCGCGCAAACCACCACGCCCCGACGCAAGGCCCGGAAGAAACTGTTCGAGGAGCTGTGACATGCACGCGACCTGCCTCATCATGCTCGCGATTCTCGCGCAAGCCTCGCCGTCGACCGGAGTTCCACAGGCCAAGGCACAGGCGCAGGCCCTGCTGGGCCAGGGCACCAAACTCTACCAGCAAGGCGACGTCGCTGGTGCGCTGGAGAAGTTCAACGCTGCATACGCCGCCTACCCATCGCCGAAGCTGATGTTCAACATCGCCCAAGCCGATCGCGATCTCGGTCGCCCGGTTGAGGCTCTTGAGGCATTTGAGAAGTTCTTGGCAGGAGCCGCTGACACGTCGCTGGAGACGGTCGCAGATGTGCGCAAGTCCGTGGCCGAGTTGCAGAGGAAGCTAGGACGCATTCAGATTGACTGCGAGACGGCAGGCGCGGAGGTGAGTGTCGACGGCAAGAGCGTGGGCGTGACACCGCTGCCCGAGATGATTTGGGCCACCCATGGCCGCCACCAGGTCACGGCCAAGCATGCGAGCGCGGCGCCTGCGATCGAGGATGTGGAAGTGACGGCAGCTTCGGTGAGCACCGTGACGATGCGGCTGCGTCCCGTGGCGGTCTCGGTGGCCACCCCAGCGTCCAAAGCTGCCCCTGGCTTCGACCTGCAAGCTGCATCACGACCAAGCGGCGCAGGCGAGGGATGGCTGCTGGGCAGGAAATGGACCTGGGTGGCAGCCGGCTCGACCGTGTTGTTGGCAGTGGGCGCCATCACCGCCGGACTGCTCATGGATTCCAAGTTCGACAGCCTGCGCAGCTCGTGCGGCGCCGGCAACCCGGCCCGACCTGGTTGCAGCCAGAGAGACATCGACTCGGTTAGTTCGCGCCAGACCACGGCCAACGTGTTCTGGGGACTGGCCGCTGCCGCAGCCGTGACCACCGGCGTACTGTTCTATTTTGAAGGCCAACCCGTGACCGTGGCGCCGATAGCTGGTGGGATGACTGGTGCGACGGCAAGGGTGGGGTTCTGATCGTGAAGACGGTGTCGCGGCGAGAGGCGTTCTTCTTCGCAGCGTGTGGTCTCACGTGGCTGGTTGCCGAAGCCGGCTGCTCGTTCGATTCCAGCCAACTCCGGGCGCTCCCGGACGCAACCTCTCTCGATGCGAGCCAAATTGTGGTCTCCGATGCACAGTCGGACGGGCTGCCGGGGTTAGCACCCGACGCGGGTGTGGACGCGAGCATTGGTGCCGTCACTGACGCGCTTGTGGATGGCAGCACGGACGCAGCGTCCGATTCGGCTCTGGACGAAGTGTCGAACGACACTGCCGTGGACTCCACGAGCGGCGTCATCCCCGACGTCAATACCGGCGACATGGGTGGTGCGGGCGGCAGCGACTCCGGTGGTGGCGGTGGTGGCGCCGATGCTGCCGGAGGCAGTGGCGGGAACGGCGGGAGCACGGGCACGGGCGGGACTGGCGGTGCAAGCGGCACCGACGCAGGTACGGGCGGCTCCGGCGGTGGCAGCGTCAGCACCCTCACTACGCTCGCATCAGGGCAGAACTCCCCTTTCAACATCGCCGTTCGTGCCAGTTTCGTCTACTGGACGAACCAGGGGACGGCCTCCATCTCTTACACGGACGGTGCGGTGATGAAGGTGTCAGCGGGCGGCGGCACCCCCACTACTCTCGCCTCAGGGCAGACCAACCCCGACGACATCACCGTGGACGCCACGAGTGTCTACTGGGCAACCTACGACCGCAGCAGCGGCACGGTGATAAAGGTGCCCATCGGCGGCGGCACCCCCACCACCCTCGCATCAGGCCAAGCCGGCCCCCAAGGCATCGCCGTGGACGCCACGAGTGTCTACTGGACCACCTACCCCGGCTACACGGTGATGGAGATGCCCACAAGCGGCGGCAGCCCCACTACCCTTGTCTCAGGACAAACCAGCACCCGCCGCATCAGCGTTGACCCGACAAGTGTCTACTGGACGAACAAGGGAGGCACGGTGATGAAGGTGCCTATCGGCGGCGGCACCCCAACCACCCTCGCATCAGGGCAGACTGGCCCCCTAGCCATCGCCGTCGACGCCACGAGCGTCTACTGGACGAACAACCCCGGCGACACGGTGATGAAGATACCCACCAGCGGCGGCACCCCCACTACTCTCGCCTCAGGCCAGAGTGCCCCCTACGGCATCGCCGTTGACGCCACGAGCGTCTACTGGACGAACGATGGCAGCGGCACTGTGATGAAGATGCCCATCGGCGGCGGTACCCCCACCACCCTCGCATCAGGGCAGAACGCCCCCCGCTACATCACCGTTGACGCCACAAGCGTCTACTGGACGAACTACAGCGGTGGCACGGTGATGAAGCTAACACCGAAGTAGTGAGGATTCGGGCCATCGTGAGCAGACGTGAGGTTCAAGCGATGAAAGCATTCCCTTTCTTGTCTGCGCGCCTCGATGTCCATGGCCTTTGTCTAATCGCCGCGCTGGCTGCGGGATGCTCCTTCGATGCCAGCCAACTGCGGGCGCTCCCGGACGCGGCCTCCGACGTTCCGCCTGCCACAGCAGATGGCGTGGCTGGCACAAGCGGCCAGGCGGACGCGAGCCCCTCTGATACCTCCGGTAGCCTCGATGTGAGCCAAATTGTGGCCTCCGATGCGCGGTCGGATGGGCTGCCAGGGTCTGCACCAGACGTAGCGTTCGATGCGGCATTGGACAAAACGCCGACCGGCACTGCCGTGGACTCGACGAGCGGAGCCAGCCCCGACGTCAGTACCGGCGACATGGGCAGTGCGAGTGGCGTTGACTCCGGTGGTGGCGGTGCGACTGGTGCTGTCGATGCTGCCGGAGGCAGTGGCGCGAATGGCGGAAACACGGGCACGGGCGGAACTGGTGATGCCAGCGGTACAGACGCAGGTGCGGCCGGCTCCGGCGGTGGCAGCGTCAGCACCCTCACTACGCTCGCATCAGGGCAGAACTCCCCTTTCAACATCGCCGTTCGTGCAACGTTCGTCTACTGGACGAACCAGGGGACGGCCTCCATTTCCTACACGGACGGTGCGGTGATGGAGGTACCCATTGCCGGCGGCATCCCCACTACGCTCGCCTCAGGGCAGAACGACCCCTGGGGCATCGCCGTGGATGCCACCAGCGTCTACTGGACCAACTATAGCGGTGGGACGGTGGTGAAGGTGTCCACCGGCGGCAGCACCCCCACTACTCTCGCATCAGGGCAGCACGCCCCCGAAGGCATCGCCGTGGACACCACCAGCGTATACTGGGCAAGCAACCACTCCACCGACGGCGGGGCGATGAAGGTGCCCGTCCGCGGCGGCACCCCCACTGCTCTCGCATTAGGACAGCACGCATCCCACTGCATTACCGTTGACGCCGCAAACGCCTACTGGACAAACAAGGGGACGGGTGGAAACGCCTACACCGACGGGACTGTGATGAAAGTGCCCATCGGCGGCGGCAATCCCGCTACGCTCGCCTCAGGGCAGAGCAACCCCGAGGGCATCGCCGTCGACGCCGCGAGCGTCTTCTGGACGAACTACGGCGGCGGGACGGTGATGAAGGCGTCCATCAACGGTGGCACCCCCACCACCCTCGCCTCAGGACAGAACAACCCCTGGAACGTCGCCATTGACGTCACGAGCGTCTACTGGACGAACTCCGGCGGCGGGACGGTGATGAAGGTGCCCATCGGTGGCGGCATCCCCACTACCCTTGCCTCAGGGCAAAACACCCCCCACGGCATCGCCGTTGATGCCGCGAGCGTCTACTGGGCGAACACGGGGACATCCTCCAATTCGTACACAGACGGCACGGTGATGCAGCTGACACCAAAGTAGTGAGTGTTCTTCAGGCCACGCGACGCCTTGGTGGTCGTTGATGCCTCGACTGTCGTGCTGGTGCCAGGCGCGAGCCATGGGGTGGCGGGAGTTGTTGCAGGCGCGGGTGAAGTGGTGGGCGGTTGCGAAACCGCAGGCGCCGTAGCCGGAGGGGGACCACGGGCGGCGCAGACTCCTTGGGGCTCCGAACTACCGTAGGTCTGCTGGCTGACCGGCCGGGAGACGCTCGCCACGCGCAGGCGGGGGCGGGCTTTCGGGAATCCGCACGAGGTGCATCTCCGTGACGACGTTGTAGCCCTCCAGGTACGCCTCGCCCGGATTCTGCTCGACGGCCACGACTAGCACGGGCACTCCGGTGGCGGCGTAGACGGCCACGGGTGCGGCCCTGAACGGCGCGAGCACCTCCACCTTCTTCAGTGGGATCGACTTTCCGACCGCAGAAACCGCCAGGATCTGGTTCCTTTTCCACTTGAGCTTGATGCCCACGGCCGGCACGAGGAGGTCAGGCGCGTCTGCCGGCCAGGCGGACTTGTCGAGCGCCACGTATGCGCCGGCCTGCAACCTTGAAGCGAGATTAGGAACCACCTTCTCGGTCGCCCTTGCGGCATCGTCCTGGACGTCATGGACGGCGAAGGAATCGACCCGCTTGCTTTTCTCGTCGAGGAAGACCACATCGCAACCCTCGCCAGTGCCCTCGACCTGGTAGCGCACGACCGCCGCAATGCGCCTCTGGGTCGCGGAGTACGCCACCACGCAACCGTCGATCACGGCGCTGGCCATGGCCAGGAAGTTCGGGGCGGCAGGTGCGGCGGCGGACAGCAACAGCAAGGCCGCGATCGAAAACGCAATGGAAATTCTCCTCATGGCTATCTCGACAGCATGGTAGCAGGGAGGCTAGCCGGGCGTCAGCATGTCGATGTAGGCGCCCGGCAACAGTTCTCGGACAGGATGAGGAGTCGAGTCATCAGGTCCTCTACCCGGGCCTGGCGCCATGGATTCGCCGTCTGCAAAGACGTCTTCGTCCAGGCCCGGGCAACCCCTGCCCGCGCGTCACTGCACCCATTCCACTGCCACGACGGCGTTACTGGATCTCTTTCGAACTCACCAGCTTGCGCTCACCCATGAACTCCTGCGAGTACGTGTCCTCGAACTTCTTGCGAAGATAGGCGAAGTCGAAGCGCGTCCTTGCGATCGTGGAACCAGCGGCATCAACCTTCACGGGAATCTCGTACAGCGAGAGCTTCCACACACCGGGAAGATCGGGTCGCTGGGGGAAGAAGAGCAGGTATCCGGTGGTGGTGGTCCCGGGGAGCAGCTCTGTGTTTGGACCGATGAACTTGACTGTGCTCAATGCTGCCATGATCTTGGGCGCCTCGGAGTTGCAGACGCCCTGATTGCTAAGAGTGCGCGTGGCCGCGGCTATCGCATCCTCCTTCGACACCGGTTCGATTTGGTTCTCTGCCGGGTCGAAGAGGCGGATGATCGCCCCTTGCAGTCGGACGACGTGGTCGGTCTGGTTCGAGAGCTTGAGCTGGTAGAGTTCAGCGCCAATGGGAAGGCCAACGGCATCCTTCATATCAGGGGCCTTGGTAGTCGAGTCAACCATGGGAGTGCCGTCCGCAAAACATGCCGCCGCCTGAATCGTGAATTGTTCGGGGATC
>Ga0182017_10000090_pt1 | contig 66967 bp, 50 predicted proteins | sample 712E3DmetaG_FD_120492 | JGI IMG/M metagenome (GOLD analysis project Ga0182017, IMG submission 120492) | Permafrost microbial communities from Stordalen Mire, Sweden - 712E3D metaG | ecosystem: Environmental > Terrestrial > Soil > Wetlands > Permafrost | place: Sweden: Stordalen | collected... | reverse complement strand
TGGAGGCGGCCCCGTCATTTCGGGCGCCGTCTGGCCATTCGTCTGCATTGTTATCATGTGCGGCGCGATTTCAGGTTTCCATTCCCTGATTGCCTCGGGCACCACGCCGAAAATGGTGAACAAAGAATCCGACATCCGGGTGCTTGGCTACGGGGCAATGATTGTCGAAGGTTTCGTGGCGCTCCTGGCGCTGGTGGCGGCATGTGCCTTGCAGCCCGGCGATTATTTCGCCATCAACGTCGCACAGGACAAACCGGCACAGCAGGCTGCGTATGTCCAGATGGTGGAGACAACTCGCACGCAATACAACTGGGACTTGGCCCCAAAGAACCTGAAGCAGTTGGAGGAAGGGACGAAGGAGAAACTGTCGGGTCGCGTCGGTGGCGCGGTGACATTGGCGACTGGCATGGCGGACATCTTTTCGAAGCTCCCCGGCATGAAGACGCTCATGTCGTACTGGTACCATTTCGTGATCATGTTCGAGGCGCTGTTCATCCTGACTCTGCTGGAAACCGGGACGCGCGTGGCCCGGTTCGTCTTTCAGGAAACCGCAGCCAGTTTTACACCGAAGGCAGCCATCGGCGGCAAACCGCATTGGGGAATGAACATCTTTATGAGCATGTTGACCTGTTTTTGCTGGGGCTATCTCCTTTACACCGGCAATATTAACACGCTCTGGCGGATGCTCGGCATCGCCAACCAACTGCTCGCCACTATCGCGCTTGCTGTCGGCACCACCTACCTGCTGCTACACGCGCCGAAACGAGTCCATGCGCTGTGCACAGGCATCCCGTTCGTTTTCATAGTCGTCACGGTGCTGACTGCGGGCTGTCAGAGCGTGCTGGGCTGGTGGAACGGTGAAATCCCGAAGCTTGTCGCACAATTGAACCAGCCCGACCTCACGGCTTCCGCGGCCGAGGCACTGCGCCAACAGGTATTCAACTTGCGGCTGACTGTGTCGTTGGCGAGCGTTATGCTGGTGCTGACGGTGGTAATCATCCTCGATGCTGTGCGGCGTTGGTTTGGTATCCTGACACAGCCACATACACCCGGCGTCACTGAAACAGTTTGACCCGCCGCTTCTCTAAAATCAGGATCAGCGCCATTCCAGCCACGAATCCGCCCACGTGCGCCCAGAATGCCACGCCGCCGTGCAAGTTGATACCGGTCACCACCAATCCGCTGAGCAGTTGCACGCCAAACCAGACCACCAACATCAGCCACGCCGGCACATAGATAAACCGCAGGAAAAACCAGATCGGCACGAGCACCAGCACACGCGCCCGCGGAAACAACAGGAGGTATGCGCCGAGCACACCCGACACCGCGCCACTGGCGCCAACCACGGGAACAATCGAGTCGGGTGACACGAGCACCTGTGCCGCCGCGGCACCGAGACCACAGAGCAGGTAAAACACGATGAACCGGAAATGACCGATCGCGTCCTCTACATTGATCCCAAAGATCCAAAGATAAAGCATGTTCCCTATTAAATGCATCCAGCTACCGTGCAGGAACATCGAGGTAAAAATCGTACTGATCTCCCGCCAGCTTTGGACTTCCACAAGCGCAGCAGGTACAAGCGCGTAATGGTGAACAAATGCGTCCATTCCTGATAGTTCGCGGACGAATACCAGCACGTTGGCGATAATTAGCGTGAACGTGACAAATGAGAATGTCCGCGTCGGATTATCACCGTGGAGCGGAATCATTTCGCCGGAGCCGGCGTTACAGCGGGCGGGACCGGTGCGGGCGGCGAATTAGTTGTAGGCGCCGTGACGGTGGCAGCGGACTCGGCAGCCGGTGCCACCGGCTTGGTCGATTCGGGGACAATGCCGAGTAACACCTGCTTGAACCAAGCCAGCATAATCTCCGGCAGCGTCTTCACTCCCGTCAGCATCTCTGTGCCATGAAGATTACCCGAGCAAGCCGTCAGTTCCTTATCATCGGCGACCTGACCGGCGTCCTTGCGGATTTCGACAAGCCGTTTGCTGGACTCGAACGCGAATGGATCGTAGCGCGAGACCACTATCCACAGCGGACGGCTGCCCACACTCGTGATCACATCATCGGTGCGCACCCCTCTGTAATTGATGCCAGGGCTTAACAGCAGAATCGCCGCGATATCTTCGTTCACAGCGGCGTATCGCAACGCCACGTTTGCACCCATGCTAGCGCCCGCAATGGCGATCCGGTCTTTCCTGATGCCGGGTTGATCCTGTAACCAAGTCACCGCCGCTTCCATGTCGAGCTGCATGTTCTGGAAATCATGCGCAGTAAACTGCTCCTGGTTGAGCGCGCGAACACCTTCAGTGGTGACTTGCCGAGTGCTCTCACCCTGACCGCGCAGATCGATTGTCAATGCCGCAATCCCATTACGCTGGAGATAAGACGCAAATGACGCCCATTCGTCGCGCGCCTTGGTGTACCCCGGTACCAGCAAGACGACAGGGACGGAATCTCCGTGGACAGGGTAAAATGTCCCAACGATTCCCACGTCATCCATGGTCGTCAACCGTATCGTTCGGGTTCCTGTCTGGCCAAAACTGACTTGCGTCAGAGCCGCGACAACCAGAAAGCCAATGAGAAGTCTTGCACGCACGATGTGAATCCTAGCAGAAGCTCAGGTCAATTCAACGGTTTTTAACAGCTCGCTGCGTAACGTCTCCCGCGCGATCCGGCGGCGCTCTTCCGTGGGCAACGATTTGGGAATCCATAAACAGAATGGGCACCCGAACGTGACGCTCATCGTCGCGCGACCCAGACGCCCCTCGCGGAACGGGAGCCAATTCCGCCACGTGTACGGCTTGCGCGTGTCGCGAACAACTACCGGCAGAATCGCCGCGCCACCCAACAACGCGATCAGCCCTGCGCCCGGCTTGAACTCAGGCTGACCACCCAGCACCGATTTCTCCGTGAGACGGATTCCAGCCTCGGGGAACAGGCCGACGCAACGGCCTGCGCGAAGCCGGCGTACCGCTTCCCGTGCGGCACCTGCATCCGCCCGCTCACGATCCACGGGGAACTCGCCCACCTGCCGCGCCAATACACCCACCACGGGGACACGGAACACTTCCACCATCGTCATGAACTCCACGGGACGCGGCAGCGTCACCGCGAGCATCGGTGGATCAGCGAAACTGATATGGTTCGAGACAACCAGCAGGCCGCCAGTGCGCGGCACCCGATCTTGACCGGTTATGCGCGTCGAAAAGATGACGCGAAAGATGAACAGGAATACCGACCTGATCACGGCATAAAGGATGCGGCCGACACAAGTCATGTCTTTGTGTAGCCGAATCGCCTGCTTTGCGCAATCTCAGGGAATTGGCGCGCTGGCAACTTCGACAAGCAACTGCGCCATACATTGCGCCGTGTCGGACGAAGATGGCTTCTGGAGCGACGCGCTCCGTCGCGTCCGCCCCATGATGATTTCCTCGGCCAGCGCCTGCGCGAAGGCGCGCCGATTACCGCAATCCACCACATGACCCCGCGCACCGTAGTGCGCGTGCGACAAGACTCGACAACCTACCGCTTCCGCCTCGGCAATCGTCAGCCCGTAACTCTCGTGTCGTGACGGCGAGACGAAGAGGTCCGCACGTTGGAGTAGTGCAGCTTTTTCTGCTCCAGTTACGTGCCCCGGAAATTCGACCTGAATGTTCGTGAGCTTCGTAGCCAACCGCCGCAATTTCTGGGCGTACCGTTGTCCTTTCATGTAAGCCGGTGCCCCGCAGATGAATACCCGCACTTTGCGTTCGTTTGGTCGAATGTCCCGCAACGCGACCAGCAACCGTTCAATCCCCTTCTCCGGTGACAGCCGGCTGAGGGTCAGGATCACAAATTCATCGTCGGAAATCTGGAATTGTCTGGTGGCGCAGGCGTCTCTGCCTGCGGTCACCCGCTGGCTGACATCCCCCCACGGCAACACCACGATCCTCTGCGGCTGACACCACGGGTAGCATCGCAGAATCGTGTCCCGCATCGGCACCGACGGCACTACCAGCCGCGTGCTATGCCGCACGCATTCGTACTGTTTTTGGAACACCAGCCGCAGCACATCTGGCAACAACGAGAATCGGCGGAACTTCGTCAACCGCTCCGGTCGCACGATGTTGCGCAGGTAGAACTTCGTGAAATACTCGACCACATCCACATGAAAAATGGTGACGATTCTGTATCCGCGTTCACCGAGCGCCGCAAAATTCGGTCCTTCACTGATATCGTTGCTCAACACAACGCATTCCCGCGGATCACGCCGCAGGATTTCCGCTGTCGCAGCTCTCTCAAATTGCCGGCAGAACCGGGCGTACTCCAGCTCCGTCATCTGCGCCAACTGTTTCTGGAGGCAGAACAAACCCGCCCCTGTCCCCTCTCGGGAGGGGCGGGGGTGGGTTTTGTCGAGCATCCCCAGTGCCCGTGGGCTGAGCACGGTTAGCGCAAACGGTGTTGCTGCTCCCCATTCCCGAATCAGGTAATCCGCCACCGCCTTCCCGCCGCCAAGCGGTTCGGCGTCCTGAAACTCAGCGTGCGCGGCGCTGTAAATGACTTCAAAACTCACGGCAGATGTTTTGCCCTGTCATTCCGAGCTTGTCGAGAGCGGAGTTCGACTAGACGCTACGTGTCGTGTAGTGGCAAATCTCTATTGAACTGCCATCGCCGGCGAACGCTTGGTCAAAGCATAACTACTTGCTAATCAGCTTGACACGTATTCCACCCATCCTTAGCCTGCAGTAGACTTGGGCGGAGTTGTGACATTCGTCTCTTGCCACTGACTTTGTCCCATTAACTATGTTGGGCCGTCTGCGTATTAGGTGCTATACGATTGACATGATACTCTTCGTTCTCCGGCAACTCGTAACGGAAGTGCCGCTCATTATAGTTTGCATGGGCTGTATCGTGGCAGCGTTTGTTTTTTGGCAGCGAGCACCATCGGCTTCACTTTATGTAGTTGTAGCGTGCGGTTTTACGCTCGTGCTTCTCATCATGTATCCAGCCGCATGGTGGTGTGCGCGAGCACTCGGCACCCAGACAGAGAGCGCAGTCGGCATGGCATTCAGTGTTGGTTGGTCAGTGGCTAGATAGATTTCCACCATCTTGCTGGTGGTCGTAGTGTATGCAGGCCGAAAGAATAGCCGTTGAAACGTTCTGACCTCCTCCCTGAAACTGGACAGTTTGCAGGGTAAGTCTTGGCCGCCTGTGGCCGTGGCTGAGCTTGGACGGCTGTCATTTATGTTTCTCATAGCTATTATTGCGTGGGCTAGTGGAGTCATTGTTTCCTTCTGCTACGGCAACAGGAAGCTCCCACTCGTAGTGCTTGTCTTAGGAGCTGGATTATTGTTCGCTCCTATTGGCCTCTTCGGAATCGCCGGCATTGCAATACGGGCTGCGATCATTTGGGTCGCTAACAAAATGGATATGTGATGAGCATGAAGACGTATTCGCCTAACAAATCGCCGCAGCCAACGCGGGATGCCGTGGCCAGTTCCGCTTCGCGCGGTTCACGCCTTTTAGTCCCGCATGGCTGAGCTTTGGACGTTGCGGCTGCGAGAAGCGTTTGTTGAGGAAGCGACCGTTCTTCTGGATGCCCCCTCTTGGTGTAGAGTCCGCAACATCTGTAGGGGTCGCAAACTCTACCCCATACTCCCCAACAGATCACCAATCTGGAAAAGCGGCTTTCCATCTCAACGGTCGTTGTATTGAAAAGCCACTTTTAGGATTGCGTTGAGCTCACCGAGGTGGTAGACGGGAAGCGTGCCTGGGATTGATTATGCAGAAGTGCTCGCGTTGTTCCTATGGGGAATGGACAAGTTCACCAAGCCCACTTTAGGTAACTTGCTGGCCGGCTATGAGGAGTTTGAACACCGTGCCGAGATTCAAGAACTGCTCCATCGGTTGACGCGAAAAGGGCTGGTGCGTCGCACGGGACATGGGGAGAAGGCGACATTTGCCATTACCACGGCGGGGCGGGCGCGCGTGCGGCTGTTGGAACCGCGGGCATCATGGGAAGCGCCATGGGACGGACTGTGGCGCGTGGTGGCGTTCGATGTGCCGGAATCGCAACGGCGTAGCCGCTACAACTTGTGGCGCGCCTTGCGGACGCGACGGTTCGGTTTGCTACAGCGTAGCGTGTGGGTGTGGCCACACGACGTGACGCTCATTCTGACTGAGATGATTAACGCAGAGGGTATTCCGGAGTGCTTTTGCGGGTTTGAAGCGAAACGGTTGCTCCTGTGTACAAACGCAGAAGTCGTGCGGGCAGCATGGGATTTTAAAGAGATCGGCAAGCGGCAATTTGGCTATCTGGAGAGTCCGATGGTGACACTGAAAAAAGCACTCAATGCGCGGAATTTGGCGGAGTTGGCGGCGGTAGCCCGAGTGGAGCAGCAGGCCTACGCATATGCGATTTCAATGGATCCGCTGCTTCCGCGCGAGTTGTGGCCGCAAGATTATCGAGGTCTGCGCGTTCAGGAAAAACACGAACGATTCCAGCAGTCGTTGACCAACCGTTTAACTGTGTTGGTCAAGAAATGAATCGGCCTATGAATGCAACGGTCGCTATATTGAAAGGCCGTATCAATTGCAAGGGGAGACCCGTCTACGGTTGCGGGAAGCGTTTGTTGAGGAACCGGCCGTCCTTCTGGATTAGGTTGCCGTCCACGTAGAGTTTGCCGCCTCTTCGCAAGTCGCAGACCATGTCCCAATGCAGGCCGCTTTGGTTCTTGCTGCCTGTCTCCGGGTACCCGGCACCGAGCGCTAGATGGATGGTGCCGCCGATCTTCTCGTCGAACAGCGTATTCTTGGTGTAGCGTTTGACGTTGTAGTTGGCGCCGATGGCCGCTTCGCCGACGTAGCATGAACCTTTGTCCATCTTGATCATCGCGCGCAGGAAATCACTCCCCTTCTCCGCCTCAGCTTTCACGACCTTGCCGCGGTTAAACGTCAGGCGGACACCGCTCACTTCGCGTCCGTGATGGACCGCTGGAAAACTAAACTTGATGCAGCCTTGGACGCTGTTCTCAACAGGCCCGGTGAACACTTCGCCATCCGGGAAGTTGCAATGTCCGTCGCAATTGATCCATTTGCGGCCTTTGACGCTGAACCGGATATCAGTGTCTTCGGAGACAATCCGGACTTCGCGCGCCTTGTTCAGAAAATCGGTGAGCGCTTGCTGTTCACGGGAGATGCGCTGCCAAGTCTTAATCGGGTCACGGTCGTCGAGGTGGCCGGCGCCAAAGACGAACTCCTCATATTCCTCCAGCGACATCTCGGCGTCCTGAGCGTTGGCGTTGCACGGCCATTGGGTACCGACCCAGCGCAGGTCGCCCTGAGCAGCGCGATCCATAAAGAGCTTGTGGAGTGGTTTGCGCGCGGCGGCGGCAGTAGCAAGGCGTTTTGGGTCAACACTGGTAAGTGACCTGGTGTTTTCGTCGGCCCAGATGCCGAGTGAAGCGTCAATTCGCCGCACCTTGTACCTCGCGAACGGCGAAAGCCATTTCAACTGTTTGTCGTTGGCCTCGGCATAGAAGATTTCGGGCAAACCATCGAGCGCGACATCGCAAATGACAAACGCGCCGCAACGTAGCGCGGCCCGGTAACACTCGCGTATAAGCGGCGCCGCGACGGCTTCGCCGTTGATGGCAAGAATATCGCCGGGTTTGAGCTTAAGGGAGTATTGGGTGAGCACGCGGGCGAGGTTCTTAAGGCGCGGGTCTTTCATAATGATAATCTCCAATGCGGTTCTGAATGGTTTTGTCGTCTCTCAGCCGCTGGCGTATCTAACCCAGAACCAGTGATTTTGCAATCGCGGGGTAAGAAGGCTGACAATGCCCGGATTGCGTTTCCGGGAGAATCGCGCTATAAATGGCGCGTGACTTCGTCCTGGCAACCGCAGACCAGACACCCGAGGGAGGACTGAACGGTGTACCTCGAGTTCTACGGATTACGCGAGGCACCCTTCAACGTCACGCCCGACCCACGGTTTCTGTTTTTCAGCAGCAAACACCAGGAAGCATACAACCATTTGCTCTACGGCATCCACGAGCGCAAAGGGTTCATCGAACTGACCGGCGAAGTCGGCACTGGCAAAACGACGATTTGCCGCAAGTTGCTCGAGGATCTCGGCCCGAACTATCGGACAGCATTGATCCTCAATCCCTGTTTGAGCGCCACCCAGTTGTTGCGGGCGGTGGCGACGGAACTTGGCGTGCCGATGCGACGGCAGGAACGGTTGACGATTCTGCAGGCATTGAACGAATTCGTGCTCGAACAGGTGAACCAGCGCAACGACGTTGTGGTGATAATTGACGAAGCTCAGGACTTGAGCAATGAGTTGCTCGAACATTTGCGGTTGCTCTCGAATCTGGAAACGCAAAACCAGAAACTTATGCAGATTGTCCTGGTTGGTCAGCCGGAATTGCGCGACAAGCTCGCGCGTCCTGAGTTGCGCCCTTTGCGGCAGCGGATCGCCGTCCGCTACCATCTCAGCCCGCTTAATTTGACTGAAACGGCGTATTACATCGACCGGCGTCTGAGTCTGGTAGTCACCAATATTGGCACGCCGCGCTTTGACAAGGATGCGGTGCGCCTTATACACAAATATTCCGGCGGGATTCCGCGTCTGATCAACGTCGTCTGCGACAAGACGTTGCTGGCGGGCTTCGTCGCGCAGACGCAGGTGATGACCGAGAAACTGGTGAAGACCGCCATCGACGAACTTCACGGGGGGACACCATGAGTTTGATCACGGACGCGCTTAAACGGGCGCAAAACACCACGGATCAGCAACCCGGCCAAACGCCGCCGCCGGTAACAAGCCCGCCACTGCCTAATAACCAGTACGCGGATGTGCCGCAAGAGCGCAATGAGCGTTCTCGAACCGGTTTGCTGGTGGTGCTGGTTCTGATTGTTATCGTAGTGGCGGCAGGTGGGATGTGGGCCTACGGCTGGCTATCGAGGAAGGCACCACGGGAGCAAACGGTAATTCCAGTCGCGGCCAAGGCGGCTCACGAGCCCGCCTCGGAGACAGCAGAGACCGCAAAACCGGCAACGAGTACAGCAGCAAAGCCGCCGGTCCCCGCACCAAAACCCGTAGAGGTCCCACGCGCCTTGGAGAATGCGAAGACGCAACAAACTGAAACACAACCACCGGTCCCAACGCCATCACTCGAGCCGCCGAAGTTAACGCTGCAAGGTGTCATGACCGAAGGACAGGACCGGGAAGCAGTGATCAACGGGGTCTCGCTCCACGTGGGCGACAATATCGAGGGGGCACGGGTCACAGCGATTGACGCGCGCAGTGTGCGGCTGCAGTTCGGCGACCGCGATATTCAACTGCGTTTGCCGTAAGCAGCGCGTGCATCGGTGCGAAATCCGTTAGATTCAACGATCAAAAGGAAAATATGCTCACACTTGGGTTTGATATAGGAAGCTCGTTTGTCAAAGCATCATTGATCGATGTTGACACAGGTTTGGTCGCGGCACAGGCGAGTTATCCAGACCGAGAAATGACCATTCTCGCGCCTGCGGCCGGCTGGGCTGAACAGGACCCTGAAACATGGTGGGAAGCGGTAAAACAGTGCGCCAAACGCTTGCGTTCCCTATCGAATGTGCCGCTTAAAGAGGTCGGCGCAATTGGTATCTCATATCAGATGCACGGACTGGTATTGGTCGATAAGAAAGGGATGTCGCTTCGTCCCTCCATTATCTGGTGTGACAGCAGGGCAACCGAGATCGGACGAAAAGCATTTCAGGCGATTGGCGAGAAGGTTTGCCTCGAACAATTTCTTAATTCGCCGGGCAATTTTACTGCATCGAAACTGCGCTGGGTGAAAGAGAATGAACCGGCGCTGTTCAATCGTATCCATAAGATGTTGTTGCCGGGAGATTACATCGCATTCCGATTGACCGGCGACCTGACAACCACCGCATCAGGATTATCGGAAGGAATCCTCTGGAACTTTCGACGCAACGATATTGCTGCGGAATTGTTGAAATACTATGACCTGAGCAGCGATTTGATTCCCGCGATTGTGCCGACAATTGGGACCCAGGGCGTCGTTACAAAATCCGTCGCAAAAGAATTGGGATTGCGGCCCGGTATTCCGGTTACATATCGCGCCGGCGATCAGCCAAACAACGCGCTCTCCTTGAATGTGCTCGAACCGGGAGAGATTGCCGCAACGGCAGGAACGTCGGGCGTCGTCTATGCCGTCAGTGACAAACTGGAATGTGATCCGCTTTCTCGCGTCAATGCATTTGCGCATATCAATCATTCCAATCAACAAACGCGAGTCGGCATTCTTCTTTGCATCAACGGCGCGGGAATTACCAATAGCTGGGTCCGCAAGATTTCTGGCGATACCGGCATTTCCTATGAAACGATGAACAAACAAGCCGCGTCTGTCTCAATCGGATCTGACGGCCTGGTCGCTATTCCATTCGGGAATGGCGCTGAACGAATGCTTGGGAACAAAGCTCCGGGCGCGCATTTCGATAATATTCATTTCACAATTCATTCAAAAGCCCATCTGTACCGGGCAGTGCAGGAGGGAGTAGCTTTCGCATTTCATTATGGGATGGATGTGATGCGCGAAATGGGAATCCGCCCGCGTGTCATCCGAGCCGGCGCTGCCAACATGTTTCTTAGCGCGGTGTTCCGCGCCACACTTGCCTCGACAGCAAAGGTCGCTATCGAGCTGTATAATACTGACGGCGCTCAGGGCGCCGCGCGCGCCACGGCAGTTGGCGCCGGGATGGTTCCCTCGATGGCGGAGGCGTTCAAGGGACTGGAACGAATTCGGGTCGTTGAACCGGAAAAGAATTCAGCCGGTTATGACGATGCTTATGCGCATTGGCTTCAGTATCTCACGAAGCATCTATCTTCATAAGAGGAAGGGATAGCAGCCAGTCGTACATTGACTATCCATACCAAATTTGTAAACTAAAGCTCCGAACAACCGAAAGGAGTCAAATGAGCAAATTCCAAAGAAGCTGGCTGCTTTTTAAGAGTTCTCTTACCATTATGCTGCAGAACAAGAAACTGCTTCTGTTCCCGGTCGTTACCACCGGATGTCTGCTTATCATTACTTTGTTTTTCCTTACCCCCGTTGCATTCCAACGCACAGGTTACAGCTACGGATCAGGAAAACATTGGCAATCAGTCTTAAACGGAATCTTCCAACCAGAAGCGGATACTAATCCCAGCGTTAAGGGTGTGGCGTCCGAAAGCAACTCCTCCACTGCGGTGTCCCGTTCTCATTCGGGTGATCGAAGCCTTCGCCCAGCGGCCGCGGTCTATATCGCCGTTCTCTATTTCGTCTCCATGTTTGTTGCAACGTTCTTCAACGTCGCTTTCTATAGCGAGATTCTGAAGGCCTTCAATGGCCAGCCGGTATCAATTAGAGCCGGACTGCAGTTTGCCTGCACAAAATGGAAACCGGTTCTGTTGTGGACGATCTTTGCCGGACTGGTCGGATATCTCATCAAGATGTTGGAGGAACGCTTCGGTTTTGTTGGACGGCTGGTACTCCGACTGGTTGGCACTGCTTGGAGCATTGCCTGCGTCTTCGTTATTCCTGTCATCATTAGGGAAGAAGAGACCATCAACCCACTTGTGATGTTGAAGAAGTCAGCCTTAACCCTGAAGAATACATGGGGCGAATCCTTGATTGGTTACGCCGGCGTGAGTTTTGGCGGCTTGATTGTTCTCTTGGGGTCCCTAGTCATCCTGGGCGTAGGCGTGGCCATTTCGATTGCGTTAAACAACTTTTGGATCCTTGCGCTGGTGGGGGTTGGCTGGTTAATCAGTCTATTCGCCATCATGTATCTCATGAGCGTGGCCAGCCAAATCTTCCGTTGCGCACTCTATCTGTACGCCACTGAAGGGACTATTCCTCAGCCTTTTGATGACGAGATGATCGCCATGGCCTGGAAAGTGAAAAAGAGCTGACTTCTGTTCCCTGAGCACCCCAAAAGGAAGCGGCAACTAGAGTTTATGAGTCTTTCCGGTAGCTGCTCACGACCCAGTCGCTGAGGAATTTATCGGGATTGGCGAGCGCGGTTTTTGGAATCTCAAACTCGGTCTGGCCGGTGTTGTTCTTCACGAGGTTCAGGCCGAACTGGTAGTCCTTGAAAAGCTCACGGCAAAACTCGGTGACCGATTTCTGCGCCTGTTGCGCCCGCTCAACGATCTCCTCGACGGCGTCATCGGTGAATTTGATGCCCAACTTGTGCTTCTCCCCGAACCTGCGTTCGAATTCATGCACACATTGGCGCATCAGCTCCCGCTGCTCGTAGGCCGGTTCGTGGAGGATGCGTCGCAGTTCCTTGTCCGGATGCTCGACGAGTTCTCGCGTGACAACAAACTGCCGGATGCTGGTCGATGGCAACTCGAACTTGAACTCGCGCAGGCAGCGTTCGCAGACAGTGAGTAGACCACGCGCGCCGGTGTTTTCGCCAGCTGCTTCCTCCGCAATGGTCAACAACCCTTCGTCGGAGAAAACCACATCAATCCCGAACGCATGGAAGCTGGATTCGTATTGTTTGATGACCGAACCTTCGCTTTGCTTGAGGATCTTGTACAAATCGTCCTTGCTGAGTTTGTCCAGCACAACGCGCACGGGCAGACGACCGACGAACTCGGGTTCGAACCCGAACTTGATGTAGTCTTCGGTCTGCGCTTTGCGAAGCAAGTCGGCCTCGCTGAGGTTCTTCGCCAGTTTCGCCCCAAAACCGATTTGAGATTCCCGGAGCCGGCGGCGAACGACCTCCATCATCTGGTCGAATGCGCCACTGACGATAAACAGGATATGTTTGGTATTGATCGTCTCGCGTTTGACTTTGCCCTTCCGCTGGAACTCGAACGCCGCCTGCAATTGCGACTGGATGTCGGTCGGCGAACGCAGCGGCACCTCGGTTTCCTCCATCAACTTCAGCAAATTCGTCTGCACGCCGCGTCCGCTTACATCCCGGCCGATGATGTTGGCGGGCGTGGCGATCTTGTCGATCTCGTCTAGATAGACGATACCGTATTGGGCGAGCTGGATGTTGCCGTCGGCACGGTGCACAAGCTCGCGCACCAAATCCTCCACGTCGCCACCGACATAGCCGGTCTCGCTGAACTTGGTGGCGTCTGATTTCACGAACGGCACGCCGATAAGGTCGGCAATCGTCTTGATAAGGTAGGTCTTACCGACCCCGGTCGGACCGACGAGCAGGACGTTCTGCTTCACGTAATCGGGCAGTTCTTCCCCCTGTTCGGCGGACTTGACGTGGTTGTAGTGGTCGCAAACGGCAATCGCGAGCGCCTTTTTGGCGTCCTCCTGTCGGATAACGAACCGATCAAGATGCGCTTTCACATCTTTTGGTTTGAGATTGAAGTCAAACTCGATGTCCTTCTGCTTTGACTCTTCACCGGGTTGTCCAGTCTCGACGGTTTCAGCCTGCGGCGGACCGGTAAACACGACGCGGTCGCCAAACTCCTGCTTCATGAATTCGGATATCTTGCGCTGGACTTCTTCCGGCGACGGCAGCGGTTGGTCTGTGTCGTATGATGTCATACCACCCTGAACATAGAATCACGTCTTCGGTTTGGCAACGGTTTCCGCCATCAACCGCTCGAAGTTGGTAAATGCCTGTTCGGTGCCGATTACCACCAAGCGTCCGCCGATCTCAAGCACGGACTGGGGATCAGGCATGATGATCGTTTCGTCGCCCGATTGCGGATCACGGCCTTTGATAAGCAGGACGTGAATGCCAAGCTTGCTGCGCAAGCCCAATTCCCCCAGCGTGCGCCCTGAGAACGCCGGCGGCACGATCACCGTGCGCAGTTCATAGTCGCGCGGCAACTCGATGAACCCTTCATGTTCGTCTCCATGCGCCGTCGCGATGAACCGACTGAGTAGCGGACGTTTCTGAAGAATCTCCTGATTGTACACGCCTATCAGATCGCGTTTCGAAATCCAGCCGATGAGTTTACGGCTGACAGTATTTTCAACGACCGGCAGCCGCTCGGAGTTCTGCCGCCAAAACACGTCCATCGTGTCGGCCAGTTTCTGGTCTGGCGTAACGGATTCGAAGGTCTCGTCCACCAGATCGTCCGCAACCACGGTCGTCAGCGAGTCGCCCTGGTGCAGCATCTCCTTTAAGCTATGCAGACGAATCGCTCCGACAAAGGCGCCGTGTTCATCCGTCACATAGAGGTTGTTGTATGGTTCCTTGAGAAACCGCTCGACGACCGTAGGGAACGGTACGGAACAGTTCACAGCCAACACGTCGTCGTGCATCGCGTCAGCCACGCGCAAGGATTGCATCACGCTCGCTTCGGGACCGCTCGGCAACACCACGCCGTCGCGGCGCAGGGATTCTTCCTCCACCGATTTGCTCTTCAGCAGCCGCACGGTGAAATGACTGATAACGCACACGAACATCAACGGCAGCACGGTTTGATAGGAGTTGGTCTGCTCGAACACCATCATGATTGCCATCAACGGGGCATGCGTCATGCCCGCCAGCACCCCGCCCATCCCCACCAAAGCGTATGCGCCGTACTCTGCGCTGATGTTCGGAAACAGCATGTGCACGCCGTAACCGAACACACCGCCCAGCAACGCGCCCACCATCAGCGATGGGGTGAACAGCCCGCCCGCGCCGCCTGCGCCGAATGTCAGCGCCGACGCGAGTATCTTCATCACCAGCAATATCAGCAGCAGCGTGAAAGGCGTCAGCAATTGCGTAGACGGTATTTGCTGCCGCAGAGTCATGTTGACCGTCTCGAAGCCGTTCCCAAACACATGCGGCCAGAAAACGCCGATGCACCCGACGAGGACCATGCCGATGGCAGGCTTGAGCCAGCGGGGTATTGGCAGTTTCTCAAACAGGTTTTGCGACCCGAACAACGCGCGCACAAACAGGAATGAGACCAAACCCGCGAGCAATCCAAGGACGAGGTAGAATCCCAGTTCCCAACTGGATACAAACTCATATCGCGGCACCTCGAACCGCGGCAGGTTGCCCATGCAACTGCGGAACACCAGCGTGGAGATTACCGACGCGATAACTACGGGACCGAGGATCTCCACGGCGAAACTTCCCATGAGAATTTCCAGCGCAAACAACGAACCGCCAATCGGCGCGTTATAAACCGCCGCCAGCGCTGCCGCTGCCGCAGCACAAACCAACAGACGGAGTTGTTGGGTCGAGAGTTTGAAACGGCGTCCCAGATATGACCCAACCGCACTGGCGAGCATCGCCATGGCGCCTTCGCGGCCAAGCGATCCGCCAGTTGAAATCGTCACGATAGCTGCCCAGTCGCGCGGGGCGGTTCTGCGGAGGGATAGGACGCCGCCTTTCAGCGCCAGAGTTTGGATGATGGTGGATACGCCGCCACCGCGTGTCTTGACGTGAAACAGCAAGCCTATCAGGCCGACAACCAATCCGCCGCCGAGCGGAATGATGATGCGGAGCTGCCACGAATTGTGTTGCGCCTCGGAGAGTAGGTTCGTCCCGCTGCCCCAAAAGACGTTTTGGAGAAACGCGATGACGTGGGCCGTGGCCACGCTGGTAAGGCCGACCAACAATCCGACCACGGGCAGCAAGAACAGAAAGGCGTTCTCACCCGGTGTGCGTTTGGCCAATTGCGCCAGCACCCGCGAGTAGACTTGACCAACAACTGTCCGCCAAATCTTCATCAAACCTGATGCGCCGTCGCGTAACGGTCGAGCACCGGGCGCGGCGCGTAACTGGCCTCGAAGGTTTATCCCGACACAGTCGGGGCTTTCGAGGCTGGCGGAGGGGGCGAGATTCGAACTCGCGAGGGCCGGTTAGACCCCACACGCTCTCCAGGCGTGCGCATTAGACCGCTCTGCCACCCCTCCTCCGCTCAGAGAGCAAATCCAACTCTACTGCCGCCATTGCCCGTGCGCAAGTCTGTGCATGTGACGCGACTGGGATGGCAAACAGGGTGAGACATTAAAACTCCTGTGAAACATTCGGGCCAGGCGGCCCAAAAGGGATGCGCGCCCTAGGCAACCGTCAGCTTCACTACGACAAGTTTGCCGGCCTTCAGAACTTGCCCGTCCCGCACAGTCACGCGCGCCTTGTCGTCGGCGATCTTCTGTCCGTCAATCGTCACGCCGCCACCGTGAATCACGCGGCGAATATCGCTGCGGCTCTTGAATTTGCCGGTTTTTTCAATCAGTTCGACGATCCAGATTTCGCCAGCCGGCACCGCCAGTTTTGCGGACACATCGCTGTAGTCTTTCTTCGAGAACTGCTGCTCGAACCCGGCGCGGGCCTGGTCGGCAACAGCGCAACCGTGATATTGCGCGACAATCGCGTGCGCCAGCGATTTCTTTGCCTCCATCGGATGCCCCGCTTTCAGCGCGGCGATTTCAGCGGGCGTCTTGCCTAGCAACAGCATGTACCAGCGCCACATCAAATCGTCGCCAATGCTCATTGTCTTGCCGAAAATATCTTTCGGAGTGTCGTTCAGGCCGATGTAATTGCCTTTGCTCTTCGACATTTTCTCGACGCCGTCGAGTCCTTCCAGAATCGGCAATACCATGACCACCTGGGACTCTTGCTTGGCGTCCTTTTGCAGTTCGCGCCCGACCATGTTGTTGAAAAGCTGGTCCGTACCACCCAACTCAACATCAGACCGCACAACAACTGAATCGTAGCCTTGCATCAACGGGTACAGGAACTCACTCAGACTGATGTCGATATCCTGCTTAAACCGCTCCTTAAAGTCGCGCCGTTGAAGCATCTGTGCTGCAGTCATCTGCGCGCTCAAACGCAACACTTCGGCCAGGCTGAGTTTCCCAAGCCATTCGCTGTTGCGGCGGATTTCAAGCTTGTCGGGCGCAGTGTCGAGAATCCTGCCCGCCTGCTCGAAGTAGGTCTTTGCGTTCTGGTCGATGGCCTCATTACTCAGCATCGGGCGGGTCCCGCTCTGGCCCGTGGGATCGCCGACGAGCGCCGTGTAATCGCCGATGATAAGCACTGCCTTGTGGCCGAGGTCCTGAAACTGCCGGAGCTTGCGTAAAACAACGCTATGTCCGAGGTGCAGGTCCGGCGCGGTTGGGTCGCAGCCGAGTTTGATGCGGAGCGGCCGGTTTTGATCGAGCTTCTTCTTCAGTTCATCTGGGCTAACGAGGGTTTCGACGCCCTGTTCGAGCAAAGCGAGTTGTTCTTTGACCGGTCTCATCGTTATGCCTTCAAATGCAGACCCCGACACGGGATGTCGGGGTCAATCGTCTTGACTGCCTTGCGGAACAGCCGATTACTGCTTGTCCTGCTTGTCTTCTTCGGCTTGTTCGAACGCGCGCTCCAAATCCACGATAGCTTCCCCGGGCTTGAGCACCGCCTCGTACTGCTGCTTTTCCGCCTCCAACTGCTCCATCGAATACGTTGCGGCCTTGATGCTCAAACCGATCCGTCGCTCTGTGGCATCTATCTTAATGACTCGCGCGGTGACTTCGTCGCCGACCTTGAGAACGCTCTTAATCTTGTCGATGCGTTCCTCGCTGATCTGGGAAATGTGCACCAATCCCTCGATCTTGTCGGGCAACTCGACAAACGCGCCGAACGACGTGAGTTTGGTAACTTTGCCTTTAATCAGGTCGCCAATCTTGTATCGTTGGTCCAGCATCTGCCATGGATCTTCCGCGGCCTGTTTCATACCGAGCGAGATGCGCTGATTCGCGGAATCGACCTCCAGCACCACCGCATCAACCTTCTGGCCTTTCTTGAGAACCTCTGCGGGGTTTGTCACCTTGCGTGTCCACGACATATCAGAGACGTGGATCATGCCATCAATGCCTTCCTCGATCTCGACGAATGCGCCGTAATTTGTCAAGTTGCGCACCCGACCTGTAACTTGCGTGCCGACGGGATACTTCTTGGGCACCTGCGACCACGGATTCTGTTCGAGCTGACGAACGCCGAGCGAAATTTTCTGTTCGTCGCGCTTGATCTCGAGCACAACCGCCTCTATCTCGTCGCCTGCCTTAAGCACATCGGAAGCGCGTGTGATCCGCTTCACCCACGACAACTCCGAGACATGCACCATGCCCTCAACGCCTTCCTCAAGTTCCACGAACGCGCCATAGGGCACAACGCTGATAATCTTCCCTTTGACCTTGCTGCCGACGGGATACCTGCTGTCGATGCCTTCCCATGGATTATGGCTCTTCTGCTTCAAGCCGAGCGATACCCGGCCTTTCTCGCGATCCACATCCAGAATCATCACCTCAATGGTGTCTCCAAACTTCACCATCTCCGACGGATGCGCAATACGACCCCAACTCATGTCGGCGATGTGCAGCAAGCCATCCAGCCCATTCAAATCGATAAACGCGCCAAAATCGGTAATGTTCTTCACCACGCCCGTGCACAGTTGGCCCGTCCGCATGTCCGTCAGCAACGAGCGCCGTTTATCTTCGCGTTCCTGCTCAATCAACTCGCGCCGGGACACGACAATGTTCCTGCGGTCGCCGTTGATCTTCAGAATCTTGAATTGGAACGTCTTGCCGACGTAATCATCCAGGTTTCTCAGTGGCACGACGTCAATCTGCGATGCCGGCAGAAATGCGTCCACGCCGATGTTGACGATCAGGCCGCCCTTGACCTTGGCCTTGACCCGGCCTTCCACCGTGCCGCCTTCTTTGCAGATCGTCGCGATGTGGTCCCAGTTCTTCTTTTGCTCGGCGAGGTTCTTGGACAGCACGACCATGCCGTTTTCGTCCTCGATCGATTCCAGCAAAACTTCCACCTCGTCGCCAACTTTCAGAGTCGCCGGGTCATCGAATTCCGAGATGGATATCATGCCTTCTGATTTATAGCCGATGTCCACCAATACTTCGTTGGTTCGGATTTCCAGAATCCGGCCTTTAACCACCATTCCCGGAGTGAATTCCTTCACTTCCGCGAAATACTTCTCCATTGGATTTGCCATTACTTGTGATATCTCCTGCCTTCGGGAAGCTTGCAGGGATTAACTGCGAAGGCACTCCTCAAAAAAGGCGTGAAACTATAGGAGGCCGCCCGCCCCCTTTGCAAGCCCTTTCTGGCTTCCGGCGGTTATACCCCCGGCGGGTCCGGATACGGTTCCAAGGCCGCAATCCGCCGCATGATCTCGCTGCTGATGTCCTGATAGACCGCTTTCAACGCGTCACCGCGGAGTTGATCGAAATCCGCGGGCAACGGATATGTGAACGGTTCGCCAAACTTCACAACCAGCCGGGCGGGTCGTGGCAGTTTTTTGCCGCGCGGCAGCGCCCACTCGGAACCGAATATCCGCATGGGTACGACCTTCGCCCCGCTCCGCGCCACGATCATCCCAATGCCAGCCCGCCCCTCCTGCAACCGGCCATCGGGGCTGCGCGTGCCTTCGGGAAACATCAACACGGCCTTCCCCTCGCCCAGCAACCGGAGGGCCGTGCGCATCGCGCCAACGTCGCTGCCTTCGCGTTTGATCGGCACGCAATTCCAGCTTCGCAGAACCCATCCGGCAAGCCAGTTGCGAAACAGCGTGTCTCGCGCCATGAAGAATGCCTCGCGCTTGCAGGCCTGACCGAGCAGCGGCGGGTCGAGAAAACTCACATGGTTTGCCGCCAGGATGAACCCGCCTTCATCTGGCAGGCGCTTGGCGCTATATACACGGCCGCGATGATACACGCGGAAGTACACGCGGTACAAAAACCGGCAGGAACGATACCAAACTCGCATGGCCGCTAGTCCGCCTTTATACCGGCGCTGCCGCGCCGCAAGCCTGCTCCGCCGAAGCTTCGAAGGCCGGGCTGCTGGCGGATATGATCCACGATGATCTTCGCCGTCGCGTCTGCGCCCTGTTTCGAGTTGTCCACAATCGTTGCCCCGGGCGCAATCTGTAATGGCGCTGTCTGCCGTGTCGAGTCGAGCTTATCGCGCCGCTGCAACTCCTGCGCCACGCCGGCCCGGTTTGCCTGCACTTTCATCGCTTCCAAGTCGCGCGCTCGCCGTTGCGCCCGAATGTCCGGATTCGCGTCGAGATAAAACTTGTGCGGTGTATCCGGGAACACCACCGAACCAATATCCCGGCCTTCCATCACCAGACTGCCGAACCCGGTCAGCGAGCGCTGATACTGCACCAGAATCTGTCGCACCTCTGGAATTGCCGCCACGACCGACACCTTTCCCGTCACGCGCGGATTCCGAATCGCGTCACCGGGGTTGACCCCGTCAATCAGCATCCGTATCCCGCCGTCCACCAACTCGAAATTGACTTTAATCGTGCGCAGCATCCCAACGACCGCGACCGGGTCCTCGACGCTTATGCCCATCTCCAACGCCTTCCATGTGACCGTGCGGTACATCGCTCCCGAATCCACATAGTTGAACCCGAGCGTATGTGCCACCGCCCGCGAGACCGTGCTCTTGCCGCTTGCCGCAGGTCCGTCCACGGCAACAACTACTGGTTGTTCGTTGTTCATTGCTTTTCACACCACAGAGGCACGGAGAACACAGGGTTGCCTGCAATCCTTCCGCGTCGCTGCAATTTCATCTGCCGCTGTTCACGTCCGGAATCGCAACTCGTCGCGGAAATGTTTTGCTTGCTTCAGCATCGCGCGTAATTCGACGGCATCGGCGTTCTTCAACGCGGCGCGCATCTTGCCGAGTTCGTCCAGTAACGCGTCCACTGCGCGCCCGATTTCGTCCCGGTTTTCCAGGCAAATCTCCGTCCACATCTCCGTCGTCCCACTGGCCACGCGGGTAACGTCCTTGAACCCCGGCCCAACGAAATTCAATGGCTTCGAGCCACCAGCGCAAACCACGTTCACCAGGGCCGCGGCGACGAGATGCGGCAGGTGACTCACTTGCGCCACAATCGCGTCGTGCATCTCCGGCGTCAACGTCGCCACCGAACAGCCGAGCGTCTTCCAAAAATCAAACACCAGCCGCAAAGCCACCGGGTCGGTATCTTTGCGCGGTGTAACAATGCACACCGCGTCCTGAAACAAATCGCGACGTGCCGCATCAATCCCCGATTGCTCAGAACCAGCCATAGGATGCGAACCTACAAACCGAGCTTTGCCGCTGAGCGCGTGCGTCAACGCACTGACTACTGGATATTTCACGCTGCCAACATCGGTGACTACGCAACCGTCGGGCAGCGACGGCTTCATCTTCTCGGCCAGCGCCTGCATGGCGCCAATTGGCGTCGCCAGCACAACCAGTTCGGCCTCGGCGACCGCTTTCTCGAGGTTCTCGGTCGCCTCGTCCGCTGCGCCGAGTTTCCAAGCCTGATCCACGGCCTCGGGCCGCCGCGCCCAAATGACTATGCGCTCCGCGGCCTTCACGTGGCGCGCGGCCAGTCCGATGGACCCCCCCAACAATCCCGGCCCGAGTATGGTGAGTTGACGCAGCATGACGGCACTCTTCTAACAGCAAACATTTGGTTTGGCAATACTCACGGGCCGTCCTATAGTGCGTCCGCGTTGCCTCACACGGACCCGACTGACCCGGGGTGAAAGCCGGGCTGCAACGTATAAGGAGGAAGATGCGACACTGTTTTTGGCCGGCAATCGCCGCAGTTGGTGCTGCACTCGGCATTGTGTCCTGCGCCCCGCTCCAACCAACACTGCGCCCCGCTCCGGCGCGGGCAGGCGAAATCCGTGGTGTATGGGTCAGCGACACTGCGCATCTGGATTGGGACAACGCGACGGCGCGGCTGAAACGGGACGGATTTAACGCGATGTACGTCAATTTCGCCACGGCCGGCGGCGCATTCTACCCCGGCAGTCGCGTACTGCCCGACATTTCAGGTACGTCGGCAAAAGAGTTTGAACGCGGCGTCCAGCTCGCCCACAAACGCGGCATCGCGGTGCACGCCAAGTTGCTTGCGATGTTTATGTTCCGCAGCCCGCCGGGTTTCCAGCGACAGATGATCGCGGCGAACCGCGTGATGCGCGGTCTCGACGGCAAACCGATATTACAATCGGGTTACGCATGGCTTTGTCCATCCCAGAAAGCCAATCGTGATCTCATGATTGAATGCGTCCGGGAGATGGTGAAACGATATCCCGTGGACGGCGTGCAGTTTGACTACATACGCTTCAGCGAACAGCCTTCTTGCTTCTGCGCCAACTGCCGCCATGAATTCGAGCGGTGGCAGGGCAAACCGGTCAAACATTGGCCCGTCGAAGTTCTGGATGGGCCACTGACCCAACGTTTCATCGAATGGAAGCAACATATCATTAACCAGTGGGCGCATGAACTCAGTGACGCTGCGCGCAGCGCGCGGCCGGGCACGACAGTCTCCGCAGCGGTCTTCCAGGATCTCGACCGCGCACGCGAGGAAAAGGCGCAGGACTGGAAACTCTGGCTGGAACGGGGCTGGTTGGATTATGTATGCACGATGACCTATACGGCCGATCCGCACGAGTTCGAAGTCCGGGTGCGCCAACAGCAGGCATTGGCGCGGCGCAACCAATTGGTCATTGGCATCGGAAGCTGGAAACTCGCACGCCAAGATGCGCTCCTCGCACAGATCAGTACTGCCCGCGCATTGGGAGCGCCCGGATTTGTCCTGTTCTCCTATGACGACGCAGCGGAAAGAGAACTCCTGCCCAACTTAAATGCCGGCTCTGGTCGCTGATCACCGCCGTGACAGATCGTGAAAACCGACAAATCATCCACAGTGATCTAATCGCCCTGTCCGGCAAACAATAAGACGCCAGCGAGCGCTAAACTGTCTTCCCAATCGCCACGGCTACGGCGCGCATTTGGGTGACCAACGCCTCGAATCTGTCAGGCAACAAAGATTGCTCGCCGTCGGAGAGCGCTGCCTCGGGATCGTTGTGGACCTCCAGCATGATGCCGTCGGCGCCGCTGGCAACAGCAGCCAGCGCCATCGCGGGAATAAGGTCGTGGCGGCCTGTGCCGTGCGTCGGATCCACAATGACAGGCAGGTGCGATTCTTTCTTGAGCGCGGGCACCGCGGAGAGGTCAAGCGTGTTGCGAGTGTAGGTCTCGAAAGTGCGGATGCCGCGCTCGCAAAGCATGACGTTCATGTTGCCTTCGCTGAGAATGTACTCTGCGCTCATCAACACGTCCTTGATGGTCGCCGCCTGACCGCGTTTGAGCATCACGGGTTTCTTGCAGCGGCCGACTTCTTTTAATAGCGAGAAGTTCTGCATGTTGCGCGCGCCGACTTGAATGATGTCGGTGTATTTCTCCACGACCTCGGTATCCTTGGTGTCCATCAACTCGGTAATAATCGACAGTCCCGTGGCGGCTCGCGCCTCGGCAAGCAGTTCCAACCCTTTCTTCCCCAATCCCTGAAACGTGTACGGCGAGGTGCGCGGCTTGAATGCTCCACCCCGCAGAATAGAGGCGCCGGCCTTCTTCACGATGCCCGCAATCTCCAGAATCTGTTCCCGGCTTTCCACCGAGCACGGCCCGGCCATGAGCACAACTTTGTTTGCGTCGCCGATCCTCGAGCCGCGCACGTCAATCACCGTCCGCTGCTGCGTGAACTCGAAACTGGCCAGCTTGTACGGCTTGAGCACCGCCGTAACCGACTCGACGCCGGGGAACGCCTCCAGCGGTTTCTCTCGCACTGCGTCTTCAGGCCCGATGACACCGATGATCGTCCGCTCAACGCCGCGGCTGGTATGCGCTTTCAGACCCCACGAGCGGATCGCACCCTCAATATGGGCAATCTGCTCGTCCGTCGCCCCTCGTTTGCAAATGATAATCATGTTTCCTCGTCATTTGTAGCAGCGAACATTTACCCCGACACCATCGGGGCGTTCGTGGCTACAACTCCTTTTTTAGTGCTCGGATAAACCTCCGGTTCTCCTCGGGCAACCCTACCGTGACCCGCACCCATTTGGGCATCTTGTAACCGCGCATGGGGCGAACAATGACGCCATGCCGCTGCAGAGCGCGAAATACCCGGTCGCCGTCCCCAACATTGACAAGAACGAAGTTGGCGCAGCTCGGCACATATTCCAGCTTCAGCTTCCGGAATTCGCGCTCCAGATATCCCAACCCGCGCCGGGTCATCGTCTTGGTCCGGCGGATGTGCGCGGTGTCGCCGAGCGCCGCGAGCGCGCCCACCTGCCCGATTGCGGTAACGTTGAATGGCTGCCGCACTTTCTGGAGCAGCGCGATGCAGTCCTTGTGTGCGACGCCGTAGCCCACGCGCAGTCCGGCCAGTCCGGCGATCTTGGAAAACGTCCGCAACACAATCACGCTGTGCCGCATTGCGTACTCCATTGACGGCGGCGGATCATCCACGAATTCGATGTACGCCTCGTCCAGGACGCAAACAACGCGCGCCGGCAAAGAGCGGATGAATCTGTCCAGCTCGGCATTGGTCACGCGCGTGCCCGTCGGATTGTTCGGATTCGCGATAAACACCAACCGCGTCTTCGACGTGATTGCTGCCCTCATCGCCGCGAGATCATGTGTGTGACCCCGGAACGGCACCTCGACGCACTTCGCCTGAAACATCTTCGCCATGATGCCGTAGATAACGAAGGCGCGGTCACCCACCACCACTTCGTCTCCCGGCCTGACAAACGCGTGATAGATGAACTCGATTACTTCGTTCGAGCCGCAGCCGAGGATGATGTTGTCGATATCAATGCCAAACCTTTTCGCTAACGCCTGTCGCAGATAAAACCCGCTACCATCGGGATACAGATGCGCAGACCGCAACGCGCGACGCATTGCCGCGACTGCTTTCGGTGACGGGCCGAGCGCGTTCTCGTTGGATGCCAGCTTGACGATAGTCTGCGGTTTTAGACCGAGCTCGCGCGCGACCTCTTCAATCGGACGCCCCGGTTCGTAGACAGGGACATCGCAGACAAATCGATTTGCAAGTGAAGTGAAATTCATTCACCCATTCACGTTAGGATAACTTCCCAGAATCTTCACAAACATCGTGTGCTTGGCCAACTCGGCCAGCGCCTTCTTGACCCGCGGATCATCGGCATGACCCAGAAAATCCACGAAGAAGTAATATTCCCATGCCTTCCGCTTGCTCGGGCGCGACTCAATCTTGGTCATGTTGATTTTGTATTTTTTGAAGGACGCGATGCTGTTGTGCAACGCGCCAATACGGTCCTGCACGGCAAACATAATCGACGTCTTGTCGTTGCCAGTCCGCGGCGGATATTTCCTGCCGATCACTAGAAACCGCGTCACGTTCTCGCTCGAATCCTGAACGTTCTCATCGTGAATCGTCAGTCCGTACAACTCTGCCGCCAGTGAGCTTGCCAGCGCGCCCGCGTTCGGCTCGCTTTTTGCGATCTCCGCGGCACGAGTGGAACTGGACACTTCGATCAATTCTGCATGCGGCATATTGAGCTGCAACCATAGCCGGCATTGCGCGAACACCTGTGCGATCGAGTAAATCTTCTTAATCTGTTCGCGCGGGCAGGCCGCCATCAGGTTGTGGCGGATTGGCAACATGATCTGCGCACAAACTTTCAAGTCGCTATCAACGAACATGTCGTACGTGTGGGTGACCGCGCCTTCGGTGGAATTCTCAATTGGCGCGACGCCGTAATCGGCCTGGCCTTTCGCGACCTCTGTGAACACATCGGTGATGTTTGGCAACGGCTCGCACCGCAGGCTCGCTCCAAACTTCTTCACCGCGGCCATGTGCGAGTACGTTGCTTGCGGGCCGAGGTAGGCGATAATCAACGGTTTCTCAAGCGACAGCGCGCTCGACATGATCTCACGATAAATGGCCCGCAACGACTCTTCGGTAAGCGGCCCGCTATTCTTCTCGGCAACGCGCCGCAATACCGCTTCCTCGCGTTCGGGCGCGTAAATCTCCTCGCCCGACGCTTGTTTGATCTTTCCAATCCCCAGCACCAACCGCGTCCGCTCGTTCAGCAGGCCGACCAGTTTGCTGTCAACTACGTCAATTTTATTGCGGAGTGATTGTAGTTTGTCTTTCATTGGGTGTTCCCGTCGCCGTCGTAGCGTCCGCTGTCCCCAGCGGAGGTGCGGCCTGCTTCTCGTCTGAGACAGACGACACTACACCGGCTTGTTTTTCTTCCGCGGTCTTCAATGCCGCTGCCTGCAACCGTAACTCGGCGGATTTCGGCATATCGTCAAGGCCCCGCAACCCGAAATGCTCCAGAAACCGCTGCGTCGTTCCGTAGAGCAATGGTTTGCCCGGTACATCGCTGCGCCCGACAATCGTGATCAAATCGCGCTCCAGCAACGTTTTCACCACGCCATCCACCTCTACACCGCGAATTGCTGCAATGTCTGCACGCGAAATCGGCTGCCGCAAGGCAACAATGGAAAGTGTCTCCAACGCCGGCAACGACAGGCGATGCGGCCGCGCCTCGTCCAGCAGTCTCTTCAGCCACGGCGCATACTCGGCCCGGCTCACCAGCCGCCAGCCGCCAGCGATCTCGACAAGTTGAAAACTCCGCGACGGCGTGTCGTGCTCGACCTTTAATTCTTCCAAAGCCGCGGCAATCTGTGCTTCCCGCGCGTTGCGGAACGATTCCGTCACAGCCGGGTTTTCCTCGTCCATTGCCTCGGCAAAGATCGTCCGGATGTCCTTGACCGATAACGGTCTTTCCGCCGCGAATAGCAGCGATTCCACGATATTCTTCAGTTCGACTGTCATATCTCTCTTGTAGCCGCGAATCTTATTCGCGGTCCTTCTGCCGCGAAAATGTTTCGCGGCTACAAAATACGTCAGGTCACCTTTATCACATGAATTTCTCCGAACGCCTTTTCCTGTCTGACCTTCAGTCGTTTAAGCCGTATCAACTCCAACAACGCCAGAAACGTCACCACCACTTCCGTCCGCGACGCCGCCTCGGCAAACAGTACGCGGAAGACGATTTCGCTTCTGTCGCGCATAGTATAGAGGATTTCCTCAATTTTGTCGCTGACCGTGAATTGTTCCTCGACGATCTCGCGAAACTCGTCGCGGGCGCCGGCCCGTTTCAGAACTTCGCCGAACGCGTTGATAAGGTCGAAGATGCTGACCTCTGCCAACGGTTGCTCGGCCTCGACAGGGATGTCCGCCGCTTCCGCGCTGCGGGCAAAAATGTTCGACTGCTCTTCCTCGCGCTGTCCCAGTTGCAACGCGGCATCTTTGAACTTCTTGTACTCGATGAGTTGACGGATCAATTCCCAGCGCGGATCCTCGCCTTCTTCGGTTTCGTGATCGGTCACCTGCTGGTCGGCCGGCAACAGCATCCGGCTCTTGATGTACATCAGCGTTGCCGCCATCACGAGGAACTCGCCCGCGACTTCGAGGTTGAGCATCTGCATCAACGACAGATATTCCATGTACTGGTTCGTAATCCGCTCGATCGGGATATCGTAGATGTCCACCTCCTCCTTCTTGATGAGGTAGAGCAACAAATCGAGTGGCCCCTCAAACACCTCCAGCTTTACTTTGTAATCGGCTTCCATTGGTCAGCTCGGCGCTTCACAGAAGCGCCACTACAACACCCAGACGTAGCGGCGGCTTAGCGAGCTACCGGTTCGTTCACCGCAACCCCACTGCCTCGCGCACTTTGTGCATCGTCTTGTCCGCCTCGGCATTGGCGCGCGCTACGCCGTCGCGCAAGACCTGTTGGACGTAATCCAGATTCTTCACCAACTCGGCCCGCTTGGCGCGAAACGGCGCGAAATAATCCATGATCGCGGCAGACAGTTCCTTCTTTAATTCGCCATAACCGTACCCGCCCGCAGCCAGCCGGGCCTCCATCGCGCGCGCCTGCTCCGTGGTCGCCACGAACCGGTAAAGCTGCAATGCAATGTTCTTGTCCAAATCGTGTTTTGGGGCTTCCACCGGTTGCGAGTCAGTCACGATGCCCATGATCTTCTTTCGGGTCGCCTTCTCGTCGCCAAAAATTTCGATGGTGTTCCCGTAGCTCTTGGACATCTTGCGACCGTCGACACCGGGCATCACAGCAACCTCGGCGCGAATGCTCGCCTCGGGAATCCGAAATACATCACCGTACAGGCGGTTGAATACCCCGGCGATGTCACGCGCAATCTCGATGTGCTGTTTCTGGTCGCGCCCGACCGGCACGCAATCCGATTGCACAATCAGGATGTCGGCGGCCTGAAGCACGGGATAGGCAAACAACCCGTGATTTGGCCTCAGCCCTTGCGCAATCTTGTCCTTGTAACTCACGCAGTTCTCCAGCATCGGCAACGGCGTCACACAGGAAAGAATCCACGTCAGTTCCGTCACCTGCGGCACGTCGCTCTGCCGGTAAAACACCGTGCGTTTCGGGTCCAAGCCACACGCCAGGAAATCCAGCGCCACATCGAGCGCATTTTGACGAAGTTCGTCGGGATTCGAGATCGAGGTCAGCGCGTGATAGTCGGCGATGAAATAAAACGCCTCCCCACGCTGCGCAAGTTCCAGCGCCGGGCGCATCATTCCAAAGTAATTGCCGATGTGCAGTTTGCCGCTTGGTTGTATGCCCGATAGAATCCGCATGGCCGCTGGAAGATACGGGATATGAGGAGCACCTTGCGAGCAAAAAACAGAGCCGGCAACAACCTATCAGCGTATCGCCGACTTCACGCGCCAATTCGCCCGCCGGAGACGACGGCGCGCTTCCGGTTCGGAGCAATGCCGCAATTCGGCAACGATCCGGCATGCCCGGTCACGCAGTTTCTCACTGTTGGGTTTCACGTCAACCATCAAGTTCGACACAACCTTGCCGAGCCGGATCATTGAAATCGTCGTCAGCATGTTCAAGATGAGCTTCGTCGCCGTCCCGGCTTTAAGACGGGTAGAACCCGTGAGTATTTCGGGGCCGGTCGGGAAGAATAGGACGCTATGTCTCAGCAGGGGCACGGCATGCCGTGACCCTACCAAACCCACGGCGTGCCGCGCCCGCACAGGCCGCGCAAAGCACAACAAGAACGTTCTTGCTCCGCGCCGTTTCCCTTCGTCAAGCGCCCCAAGCACAAACGGCGTGGAACCGCTTGCGGCAATACCGACAACAACGTCGCGCTCACCCACTCCGCGATTGCGGATTGCCTCGGCGCCGGCGGTCGCGTCGTCTTCCGCGGCCTCCACCGCCGAATGCAGGGCATTTACGCCACCCGCGATGATGCCCTGCACCATGTCGGGCGACGTGGAAAACGTCGGCGGACATTCGCTGGCATCCAGCACGCCGAGCCGGCCGCTTGTTCCGGCGCCGACGTAGAATAATCGTCCACCGCGTTTGAATGCTGCAACGATGGCGCGAATCGCCTGTGCGATAGCAGCTTTCCGCTGACGGATTACCGGCACCACGCACGACTCCTCGGCAAGCATCGTATTGATAAGTTGCGGGATTGTCCGGCGGTGCAAATCCATAGTCCGCGGATTGCGTTGCTCGGTGAGAGACCCAGCAATGTTCCTGTAGTCGCGAATCTCACCTCGAATTATTCGAGGCGGGTTCGCTGCTGCAACGCCGAGAGCTAACAGCAAAGCGCCGCGTGCGGGCTCGTATTGCGATTGCCTGATGCGGACACGAGGCAACCGCCGGCGAATCTCCGCTTCCAACAACCTGCGAAATCCACGGTCGTGTGCCAACACTCCGCCAGTCAACGCAATGTCTGGACTGGTTAGGCGTAGCGTTTTGGCCACAGCACCGCAATCATCGGCCAATTGACGGGCGGCTTCCACGAGCACTGCGCGGTTGTCACCACCGATTTCACGAGCCAGCGCGGCAATCTCGGTCTTGCCTGCTTGCCGCACCCAGTCGATGAGCTGATCCGGCGAGTTGAGACAGAGTGCGCGCAGCACTTTCCGCAGCGTGCCGTTCGGTCGGCCTGTTCTGTCGAAATCCCGCAAGGCGGCTTGCATCGTCCTTTGCGCAATCCAGTAACCGCTGCCGTGGTCGCCAAGTAGATGTCCCCATCCGCCCACTTGAACCGCCCGCCCGCCATGCCGGCCATACACGCATGAACCGGTTCCACTAATGACAAGGATCCCGTCGCACCCCACGCCGAAGGCCGCAGAGAACCCGGAATCCAAATCGTTGCCGACGAAACACCGCGCATGTGGCCAGACACGGACAACAAGCGCGTGGACGCAAGCGCGATCTGCCGCAGTACGGCAACCGGAGAGACAAAAGCTGAGGGTGGAAGGCGAAAAGCGGAAGGCAGTATGAATACGGCGGAGCATTGAGAGAATCTGCGCATCGCTGGCGAGCTTGAGATTGAGCGGGCCAAGTTCAAGTCGGTTGAAAATCTGGCCATGCGCGTCAGCGAACAACGCCACCGTGCGCGTGCCGCCGCTTTCGATGCCAAGGCAGACCGCGGGACTGGTGGAAGCTTTCGGTTGCCGCTTCGTACGTTGCCGACCCATCTCGGCGGCCAGATTAACAACTCAGCTGGCCAGCGGCAAGTACACGCTGAAAGTCGAGCCCTGGCCGATGACACTTTGCACGTCAATGGCCCCGTTGTAATGGTTGATCACCAATTCGTGGACAATAGCCAAACCCAGACCGGCACCTTCGGTTTTCGTGGTGTAGTACGATTGGAAAACCTTTTTCAAATCTTCGGGAGCAATGCCGCAACCCGAGTCAGCCACGGAAAGTTTTATAGACGGGCGCGCGGCATCAAAGCGATCAGACCGAAACACGCACGTGGTGGGGATATTCGTGGCGCGCTCGGCAGCGCATTTCAGCGCGCCCTTGCCGCCCATGGCATGCAACGCGTTGACACCTAGGTTGATAAGCACCTGCAGAATCTCTGTCGGATGGACGTAGACCCGCAGCCCGGCCTCGACAGTGCTGCACTCAATCGCCACGCTACCGCGGGACGGATGCGCCTTGAGCAACGAAGCGGCGTCCTCGACCAGTTTGGCAGCTTCCACGGTCTCCTTTCGTTTCTGGTCAGCTCGCGCAAAGTTCAGAAAGCGTTGCGAAATCTCCTTGCAGCGGTCAATCTCACGCGCGATCACAGCCAACCGATTCTGCATATGTTCCGCAGTCTTGGGGTCCGACGATTGCAAGCCGGCTAGATCGCGCTGGAGCAACTCGGCGTAGCCGGTGATGACCGTCAGCGGATTGTTCATTTCGTGCACGACACCAGTGGACAACACGCCGGCCTCGACTGCCCGATTGCTATGGGCCAGTTCCTGGGACAGCTCCTCGTTGACCCGGTGCAAGTCGTTGATGCTCTGTTTGGCGGCGAGTTTGTGCTGCCGGCGAACCAAACATTGCTCAATCAACTCCCGGATCGAAAATACGTCGAACGGTTTGTTCAGATAATCGGCAGCACCCAGTCGCAACGCCGCGCGGGCAGTCTCGACTGTTTCGTATCCTGTCAACATGACCACTTCAATATCGGGATCGATCTTCTTCAGTTCGCGGAGAACCTCAACGCCCGAAAAATCGGGCATCCGTATGTCGAGAATGGCGGCATCTGCGGGATGTTTGCGTGCACACTCGATTCCTTCGCGGGCGCACGAGGCCAGTACGCAGTGGTACCTATCTTTGAACACGATCCGCAGAGATTCCCGGGGACCGGCCTCGTCATCCACGATGAGCAAAACCGGTTTGTCAGCTTGTTTCGGCCCAGAGTTCGAGATCTGCGTCTCCAACTCCCCGGCGTCATGTGCTCCCATATACTGATATCTCCCTTTGCCCGCGCTTTTTAGAACTTGAACCCGGTCGTGACCATCAGGGCGTGACCATCGCCCGTCCACTTACCGTTGACGTTGCCTAACGGGTTGAGTGGCTGGTTAATCGTGCGGTCGTCCAACCACGTGTACTGGTACACGACATCCACGCTGAACCGCCCCGTTTTATACTCGATGCCACCGCTAAGCACGTGACGATCCGAATCAACGATAGACGGCGTAAACGTCTTCTGCGGAACCGTGTTCTGCGAGAAAATGTAGCCCGCGCGCGCCGTCCAATGTTCGTTGATCTCGTACTGGGCGCCGAACTCGTAAAACCAACTGTCCATCCAATCGAATGGAATCGTGTAGCCGTTCAGTGGACCCTTGCCCCAGTGCAGGCGCACGTTGTTAAGCGTGTCCCAGCCGGTCCACTCGGCGTCCGCCTCGAGTTTAAGCCTCGGTATGGGACGATACGCGTATCCGAACGCCACGGATTGCGGGAACCGGATCCTCGCCTCTGCGGCACTTGGCCCAACGGATGGATCCCTAAGCGACGCGTTGTCCTTGAAATTGATCGAGAACGGGCTGCGGTACACGGCGCCAACGGAATGGCGTTCGTTGATCTTCCACAACGCGCCCAAAGTCCCGCCCAAACCAGTGCCACCACCTTCAAAGCGGAAATTGGCGTCAGAAGATTGACTGAAGTAACTTCCGGGCACGTTCTGCTCCATCTTTGTGGTTCCGTAGTAAACGTTCAAGCTGGCGCCCAAAGAGAAGTTGTCATTGACCCGATACGCTACCGTCGGAGCAAAATTCACCACGGCCAAACTGCTGTCTGTAACGAGATAACGGAACGGAGCGGTTGGGCCTTTCCCCCAGTTCACGCTATTTCCAAATGGCACGTTCACGCCAAAACCAAACCGCCAGGGCGAGTTCGTCTGGCACAAGTCCGTGACAACGTAAAAGTGTGGCATCAACGAAAACCGGTTCATGCTCCTATCACCGGCGACGCCGTCCAATTTGACGTGGGAAAATAATGCGTAACCACCGCCGCTGATTTGCGTACCTTGCAACTGCACCAGACCTGACGGATTATAGTACACCGCCGATGGATCGTCCGCTTGCGCGACGAACGCTTCGCCCTGTCCTGTCGCGCGCGCGCCTTGATCGGGATTGCGAAATCCCAAACCGAAGACCGGCGTAACCTGCGCCAGGCAGAAGATGCCCGCCGCAGTCATTAGAGCTCTCGACATAATTCGTGTCCACATTGGCTTGTTTTTTGGCATTGCCCCATCCTCCAAATCCAAGACGTGATTTATCTAGCAATGGTCGTGCCATGCGTCATGACTACGCACGCTGACCCCAAGACGAGCGCAGTTGCATTGTAACAGCTTGGCCTCCTGAGACTTGACGATTCTGTTAGAGTGCCTGCTGCGCTTCCTAATCCCGGGAATAACATCAAAGTTTCCCGCAGGTTAACGAACGCGTTCAAAAATGAACATGCCTCTCAGAATAGGCTGCTGGTTCTGTGTCCAATCCAATCAGGCGGATGGCAGTTCGTTCTCTTCAACCGGGTCATCCACATTGTCCCGGCCCTGCGAAGAGATGCCAAGTTTGCCCATCTTGTAGCGGAGCATGCGGCGCGTGATATTCAGAACGTTGGCCGCCTCGGTCAAGACTCCACCAGATTGGCGCAATGCTTCTTCAATGGCTCTGCGCTCCAAGTCTTCCGTGAGCTTCGGAAGATCGAGTGGAGCAGCCATTTTGCCAATCCGTAACGAGCCACCAAGTTTCTCTCCCAGCCCACGACGTGGGGCGTCCGCAGCCGGTTCCATCGCGCTGACACCACCGGCGGCTTCAGCCTGCAAAATGATAAACGGCAGATGTTCGACCCCGATCTCCGGCGCGTCGCTGGTCACGAGCAACCGCTCGATGGCGTGTTCAAGCTCACGGACGTTGCCGGGCCACGGGTAGTGGAGCATAGCGTACATGGCCTCCGGCGCGAACTGCGGCGCGGCCCGCCCTAATTGCTTTGCGAATTGCTCCGTAAAATGGGCAACCAGGTGCGGGATATCTTCCTGGCGTTCGCGCAACGGCGGCAGATCAACCGGCACCACGTTGATGCGGTAGAACAAATCCTCACGGAATCTGCCTTTCTTGCACTCCTCCTCGAGGTTGCGGTTGGTCGCACAGACAAGCCGCACGTTGATGCTGATGGTTTCCTGACTACCGACCCGCCGAATCTCACGCTCCTGAATCGCCCGCAGCAACTTGCTCTGCGTGCCCATCGGCATCTCACCGATCTCGTCGAGGAACAACGTCCCGCCAGTGGCGGCCTCGAACATGCCGATGCGCCGTTGAAATGCGCCGGTGAATGCCCCTTTCTCGTGCCCGAACAGTTCGCTCTCAAGCAGTTCGCCGGGGATCGCGGCGCAGTGCACGGGCATAAATGGTTTATCCTTGCGCGCGCTGTTGTAGTGCAAGGCGCGGGCGACCAGCTCCTTGCCTGTCCCTGTCTCGCCTCGGATCAACACGGTGGTATCTGTGTCGAGCAACCGTTTGATCAACGCGTACACCTTCTGCATTGCCGCGCCAGACCCGACCATGCTCTCGAAGTTATACGCACCCTGCTCCATCCGCAGGTGGCCAACCCCGTGATCCAGCTCCTTCTCCTTTAGGATGCGCTGCACTACCAATAGAATCTCGTCCACGTCGAATGGTTTATTCAGGTAGTCGGCGGCACCCATTTTCATGGCTTGCACGGCGGGTTTGGCTTCGGAAATCGCGGTGACTATCACAACAGGCATGGCGGGGACGAGTTCCAAAATCTTTCCCAGCACCTCCAAGCCGTCCATGCCGGGCATCTTCATGTCGAGCAGGACGACATTGAAAGGCCCTTCGGCACGTAGCGCCGACAACGCGCCCGGACCGTCCTCGCGAGTGATTACCTCATAGCGGTCTTTGAGGATGAACCGCAACGACTCGCGCGGACTTTCCTCGTCATCAATTACTAAAATCCTCGCCTTACCCATAACCCCATCTTCTCGCTCACGCCGCCGGGGCGCGGACAAATCACGCTATTGGCTTTGAAAATCCGTTCCAAGCTTGGGACTCAGCACTTCATCAGGACCACTCGTCTCGCCCACATCAACCTGTTTCTCAGACGCATCGTCGCTTGTCTCGCTGTCGAGCTCCGTCTCGCCGCACTGTCGCTGGGCCTTCACAGGCAGCATCATCGCGACCACCGTACCCTTCCCAAACATACTGTCAATCTCCAACCAGCCACCGTGCCGTTCCACGATCTTCTTCACGATCGTCAACCCCAACCCGACACCTACGTTGCGGCTGGTCACAAATGGTTCGACGATGCGCTTCAGATTATCCAACGGAATACCTTCGCCCGTGTCCTGCCAGTCGATCCGCACCGCGCCACCTTCTGGCAGTTGCCCGTTCGGGAAGTCGGCGGCGATCGCGTCACGCGTGCTGATCAACAACCGACCACCCTTGGGCATCGACTGAGCGGCGTTATGCAACACCTCGCCAAAGCACTGCAAGAGACGAATGCGGTCTGCCTCCAACTGGGTAGCCTTGTGGGTGAAACTCGTTTTCACCGTCACGACAGGGAGATCGTTGGTGGCTGGAACGGTCTTCGCCGCTCCGTACACGAGGGTAGCCGTGCGCCGGCGCGCACACTCCAACGACACATCCATCAACGCGGCGCCGATCAACTCACCAAGCTCAACTTCCTCCCTGACAAGGCGCAACGGATGCGCAAAGAACGTGAGTTTGCTCATCAATGAGTCGACGCGATCCACTTCGTCGATAACCAATTTGCTGAACTGGGTACGGAATTCCGCCTCGTTGTACCGTTCGGGCAATAGTTGCGAGAAAATCTTGATCGACACCAGCGCGTTCCGCAACTCGTGCGACAATCGGGCCGCCACGCGCGAGAACAACTCCCTCTCTGCCAACACGCGCTGCTGAGATTCTCGTTGCTTGACCTGGGTGAGATCTTCGATCATTCCCACCACGATCTGCCCAGCCGAAGCGTTTACCGACCCGTCAACGAAGCCGTTGCCCTGCTCGTTGCCGCGACCATTTGCGTCGTGGGCCGACGGAGCGAATCGCTTGGCGCTCACCGCCAGCGGCCGATTCGTCAGCGGCAACATCACCTCGCGCTGTCCCACCTCGCGGCCTGTCTCGAGCACCTCGAACAATACGTCTGCCACACGGCTCGGCAACCGGCTGGTCCGATGGCCGACGATGTCCTGCGTGCCAAGCTCCAGTAACTGTCGCGCGCGGTTGTTAACGCAAAGTACGCGCCCACCCTGCCCCATCACAACCACGCCCGACTGCACATTGGCCAGCACTTCGCCGATGAACTGCTGTTGGTTGGCCACTTGATCCACCAAATGCAGGTTACGAAGCGCCTGCGCAAGTTGCGTCATCAAATGGTACACCAGTTCCAGTTCCTCGTTGCTTAGCGCCTCGCTGGTGACCTTGCCGCTGAATGTCAGCAGACCAAACAATTGTCCATTGTCAAGGATCGGCACTACCACTTCCGTCCCCAACCACTCAAACTCGCGCGCCACCTGTCCTTCAGCTTCCAACGCCGCCACAGTGGCCGCGCCGCGCTGGCCGCGCCGAAGAATCTTCGCTTCGGTCGCCGCGTACGCGCCGATGCCCCCGGTCAATGTCAACCGCAGATGCTCGACCACCTCCGACGCCACCCCCTGGCTGGCCGCCACGGTCATGACGTTGCCGCTCGGCGTCGGTTGTTCGTGGAATAACTCCGTCTCAAAGGGCCGCAGCAAAATAGCCAGTCGCGCCACACCGAGCAACTCGCCAACGAGCCGAAGGTACTCCACCAGCAATTCTCTCTCTTCGTGCCGCTGCCCAACGATGCGCGAAATACTCTTCAGCGCTTCCCGGTACCGGAACGAGTCGAACGGCGACGCGGCCAGTGGCGCGGCTGCCACTCCGACACCCTGTGTCTGGGCTCGCTGCCCGCCAAAGAGCGCATCGGCCCGTTTCAATTGGGCTCGCGCATCGTGCATCTGAAATAAAGTGCGCAACGACTGTTCCAGTTGTTCCGGCGTGCACTCTGCCGACACGACCAGCCATTGCGGCGGCAACGATGGCAATCCAGTCTGGCCAACTGCTATCCGCACCACCACCGCCGGATGTTCCGGCAATGCTGCCGACATCAGCGTCTCCAGCGCGAGTCGCGCCCCTTCGCCAAGTGAGGCTGCATCCACGATCACGGCTTCCACCAGCCGCAGCCATTTTGTCAACAGCGCTCCCAAGTTTGCTGCCGTCGTCTCCTCGGCCGGCAGCGCCGTCGCGATAAAATGCATTTCCGAACCGGCGATCTCGGTCAACAACCGTTGAGTATCCGCAGAATTGGTCAGTACCAGAGCGGTTCTCATTTGACTCCCTTGCCGTTTTTGGGGTTGTTCTTGTTGCCATCCGTGTAGCGGCGCAGCACAACGGCAGTATTCCGTCCGCCGAAACTGAACGAGTTGCTGGCCGCGATGTCCACCCGATGGCGGCGGGCCTGGTTCGGCACATAGTCCAAATCGCATTCGGGATCCGGGTACTCGTAGTTGATGGTCGGCGGCAGGATATTATCTCGGATTGCCAGGCAACACGCAGCCAACTCACTCGCGCCGCATGCTCCCTGCATGTGCCCCATAATGGATTTGATCGAGCTGACCGGCAGATTGTAGGCGTGCTCGCCGAAAACCTTCTTAATAACCACCGTCTCCGCCTTGTCGCCGCGCGGCGTGGAAGTGCCGTGGGCATTGAGATAATCGATCTGCTCGGGACACACACCAGCCTTCCCAAGCGCCATCCGCAACGCGCGCGCCGCCTGTTCGCCATCTGGGGCAGGCTCGCACATGTGGAAGGCGTCGCACGTCGAGGCCCAACCGGTTAGTTCTGCGTAAATTCTCGCGCCGCGCCGCCGCGCATGCTCCAACTCTTCCAGAATCAGCAGGCAACCGCCTTCTGCCATGACGAAACCATCCCGCTTGCGGTCAAACGGACGCGAGGCTTTCCCGGGTTCACGGTTCCGATCCGAGAGCGCGTAACTTGCTCCAAACGCGGCCACGATGATTGGATGAATGGGCGCATCCGCGCCGCCCGCAAACATCACGTCGACATCGCCGCGTTGAATCAAATCTGCCCCGTACGCAACCGCCGCGGTAGAACAATCGCAGCCCGTAGAAATTGTGACACTCGGCGCCTTCAACCCGAGATGCAGAGAGACTTGTCCGCCGCCCGCGCCGGTGAAAATCGCGATTCCCATGTAGGAACTGATCGCCTCGATGCCTCGCTCCTTGTAAACGTCGTATTCCTGCGCCCCGAACAACAGGCCGGCGTAAGCGGTGCCCATGGAGACACCGATGCGGTTTCGATCCTCCTTGTCCAAATCAAGATGGGCGTCTTCCTGTGCAAGATACGACGCCGCCAACGCCAACTGGGCAAATCGGTCCATGCGGCGCGTGTCTTTGTGGCTGATCCAGGTTTCGGGATGAAAATCCTTCACTTCGCCCGCAATTTTCCATGGGCTGTCCGAGCGCATCAGGATAGGCGAACGCTCCACGCCGGAGACGCCACCAACGATGTTCTCCCAGAACGTCTCGACGTTGTTCCCAACGGGGCTAACGACCCCGATCCCCGTAATCACGACACGTCTTGTTTGGGCAGAAACCATCAACTCACCTACGGAAAATCACATACCCCATGCGACCCGGAACCGCGATCGCTCCATTCTTCAAAGAAATCCCCCACGACCGCATCATCATACGGGAAACCCGCAGAGAGTAAAGAGCTTTTTCCTGGGCTTAAATGGTTGCGCCCGTGGTTACTGCAACGGCAGATGAATATGAAAAGTCGTCCCTTTTCCCTCAACGCTCGAAACCGTGATCACTCCCCCGTGATCATGCACAATCTTCTGAGAAATGGATAACCCCAACCCTGTGCCATGCTTCTTTGTTGTGAAGAACGGCTCGAATACCCGCTGTCGCATCGCCGCCGTCATTCCCACCCCAGTGTCGGCCACCTCAATCACCACGAATTCCTGCCGCTGACTGCCAACCCCGAAATTATTCACAGCGCGAGCACTCGCGCTAATGCTAACCGTTCCGCCCGGCCCAAGCGCATCAACCGCGTTGTTCAGAAGGTTGACCAGCACCTGCAGCATCTGCTGCTTGTCCACCCTCAGCCTGAGATCTTTGGCCGCCTCCTTCTTGAAATGGATCTCTTTGCTCTTGAACCGCGGCTCCACCAGTAACACGGCTTCATCAACCAATTCCGCCGCCCAGTAGTCCGCCACTTTCACTCCCGCTGGCCTCGCGAAAGCCAGCATTGACTCCACAACTTTCGAAATGCGATCAACATCCTTTGTCACTAGCTTGCTGAACTCGTTCTTGAACTCCGGGTCGTCTCCTTTTGTTGGCAAGAGTTGCGCAAACGTTTTGATGGACGCCAATGGGTTGCGGATCTCATGGGCGATGCCCGCGGCCACGGTGCCAAGTTCCATCAGTTTATTCTTCCGCACTACCTCTTCTTGCATCCGCCGATACCGCACCGCCAGTGACGCCTCAGCCGCAAGTGTTTCCAGCAGATGAAGATCTGCGACGTAAAACATATCGCGGGAAATCTTCTCGCCAAGACAAAACACGCCAATCAACCGCTCGTCCGCAGTCATTGGCACACAGACCGAGACTTTCATCCGATTCAGTTCCCGCGTCAGCCGCTGCATGACCGGCCCGGACACCCGGCGGGGTAATTCATCGCGGACAAGTACCTCCCGGTTCTCCCGCAACCACCCCATGATGGCGGAGTCCTCGCCCAGCACCAACGCCTCTGTGGATTCATGCGACTCCCACCCGCTCTGCGCCTCTACACGGTATTCCCCCGACATCGGGTCTTGGAGAAGAATCAGCGCCCGCGTAAGCTGCATCTGCGAATGAACACTGGTTGCAAGAGTTGACAGCACCTGGCTAATCTCCGGCAAGCGGCTCAAGGTTCTCATCACTCCCATCAGCGCATCCTGATAACCATAACGGGCGGCAAACAGGCGCTCTTCAACAATTCGCTCCGCCTGCGGCAACCAGCGGGGCAACCCAGCGGTGAGCAATAAACTGATCACCATCACGAGGGCGACGGTAAACACCATTTGCTGCTGGTTCATGAAGTTGGGCTGTATCAGAGTCATCCACCCCATAAACAACAGGCTCACGCACGCCACGATCATCAGTGTCACCGAATACAGCAGGATGCGCGCGATCGCCACGTTGAAGTCGGCCAGACGCGCTTTGCTGAGGACATAGCACAAGAACACCAAGTTCAGCGGCAAAAGGAAGAATCCAAACGGGGGAATGTGGATCTCGTATTCCAGGGGGAGAATGGTGATATGCGCTGTCAGAAACACCACGAAGTACGCAATCAAGTAGTAGAACAATTGCGCCCGCCTGTAACCAACCGCCCCCAAAGCAACGCGCAACATGTACGCAGCCGCGGCTAATTGCCAAACCAGTAAATGTGCTCCCAACAGCGGATACCAGTGGCGATTGTAACGAACATAGTGATCCATGTAGGCCGCGTGTTGTTCAAGCCCACTAATGAGCAGGCCGCGCCATAGCAGCACAAGAAGGCCCAGTGCTGACAGATATGCCGCTGCCGCGAGCCATCGAGTCCACCGCTGTTTCCCCGTCACGACAAGCAACGCGTGACAAAACGTTGGCTGGATTAGAACCGCGCAGACGAGCGTTGCGCGCGCCCACAATAGCGCCTCAGTGGGCTCCAGCGCCCGGAAATATTGCGCAAAACAAGCCAGCCAGGCGCCCACAACGAACATCGCCGTGGCCAACGCAGAACCGACCGCCTGATGACGGTTCTTCCACAAGACAACGCCACCGGCCGCCCAGCTTACGAAGGCGTTGATCAACACCAAGTAGTAGTAGACCTGTGTCATCTTTCGCTGTAGCGCATAGAGAGCAGTTGCCTAAATGCAGACCACTTTGGCACCAACGCGCCCACCTCATGTTGATAGGTTTGGTATTCCTCGCCGAATTTTTCCACCAGCGCGCGCTCCTCGTAATGTAATCGCACTAGCAGGAGCGGCACGTACGTGGCGACCGCAAACAATAGCGTCCACCACGCATTCACAGTCATGGGGATCGAAATCACTTCCACCATGATCGCCAAATATGCCGGATGACGCACAAGATTGTATATCCCCACACGCACGAGCTGATGCTGCTCTCGAATCTCCACATGCAAACTCCAGTACCGGCCAAGCGCATGGATTGCTATGTTGCGCAGAATCAATGACGCTATGAACAACGCCCCTCCAAGGACACTCCAGCCAATCACCAGCGTCTTGCGCAACCACAGAAATTCGACAAGCGCTCCCACGAGAATCATTGTGTGGAGAGCGAGAAACACGTAGAAGGACCAACCGATCTGCCGCTGACCGCGAATCGTCTGCCTGCGAGCAAACGTTTCGAGCAACCGATGCAGGCCGACCACCACAAGAAATCCTACCGCCACCAACGCGGAAACACTTGTCGCTCCCACCACACAACCTCCTTTTCTAGACACAAATGCTACAACGTTTTGCCCTTGCATCAAAGGCGAAAATACTACCTATTTGCCGCGCTCGAAACAGCTGAGACCGAATTACAGCCGTGACATCGTTCAAAACACAAACTATGCGCGCTTGGATACCCGCCCTGCTCTGGGCAGCGACGTTGTTTGTGCTTTCGGCACAACCCAAGCTGCCGAAGGTCGGGCCGCAATTCCATAACGTCGACAAAATCCAACACTTGATTGCCTACGCAGTGCTCGGCACATTCGTGATGTTCGCTCTGCGCCGAGCCCATAACCTGCCGTTGCCAAAAGCATTTGTACTCGCTATCATTATCGCGTCGGCCTACGGCGCCACGGACGAGTTTCATCAACGATTCGTCCCCCATCGTTCCTGCGACGTTTGGGACTGGACGGCGGACACGTTGGGCGCCGGTATTGCCGCCACTGTCTTTTACGCTCATGAATCGCGCCGAAGCTCAAAAACGAATCGCTGACCTCCGCCAGCAGATCCGCCGGCACGATCACCTCTACTACGTCGAGGCGCGCCCGGAGATTTCAGATCGCGACTACGACATGCTCTACGCGGAACTTAAGAAACTCGAAGAACAGCACCCCGATTTAGTCACCTCTGATTCCCCCACCCAACGTGTAGGCGGCCAGCCGCTGAAGGAATTCAAGCCCGTCCGCCATGTCGTCCCCATGATGTCGCTCGACAACACGTACAGCGTCGAGGAATTGCGCGAGTTCGACAATCGCGTGCGCAAGCTCCTACCGGACGAGAAGGTGGAATACGTTCTCGAACCGAAAATTGACGGCGTTTCTGTCACTGTGATTTACGAGAATGGAAAACTCATGCTGGGCGCAACGCGCGGCGATGGCACGACTGGCGACGACATCACCGCAAACATCAAGACCATCCGCGCCATCCCGTTGTCTCTTTCCGCAGGGGCACGGCATGCCGTGCCCCTACTGGAGGTTCGCGGCGAGGTGTACATGAAGGTCACCGACTTCGACAAACTGAATACCGAACGCGAGAAGGCCGGCGAACCGCTTTTTCAGAACCCGCGCAACACCACCGCCGGCTCGCTCAAACAACTCGACTCGACCATTGTTGCCAAACGTCCACTCAACGCAGTTTTCTATGCCGTTGCAGCAGTGGGACAGCCGCCCCGGCTGTCCATCACCACGCAATCGGACGCGCTCAATACACTTCAACAACTCGGTCTGCCCACGCACCGCCATTGGTGGATATGCAAAGACATCGAGGAAGTCATCACGCGCGCAGAGGAACTGCAAACGATCGAATCGAAGCTGCCGTTCCAAATCGACGGTGCGGTGGTGAAAGTGAACGATCTGGCGCAATGGGAACGACTTGGCTCGACCGCGAAAGCGCCCCGGTACGCCATCGCATATAAGTATTCGCACGAACAGGCACAGACGAAACTGAAAGATATCACGGTGCAAGTCGGTCGTACCGGCACCCTTACCCCTGTCGCTGAACTCGAGCCCGTTTTCCTTGCCGGCTCCACGATATCTCGCGCCACACTCCACAATGAAGAGCAAATCAGGGACAAGGACATTCGCATCGGCGACACAGTCATCATCGAGAAGGCAGGACAGGTCATTCCCGCTGTCATTGATTTTGTGAAGGAGAAGCGTCCTCGCAGCGCGAAAAAGTTCGATCTTCGCGAACACATCCACGGCAAATGCCCTGAATGCGGCGGCCCCGTGCGGCGCGATCCCGAGTTTGTGGCCTGGCGTTGCGAGAATATCGCGTGCCCCGCCCAACTGAAGCGCACCCTACAGCACTTTGCCACGCGTGCTGCGATGGATATCGAAGGCGTCGGCGAGGTTCTCGTAAATCAACTTGTGGACAACAAGCTCGTCCGTGACGTGGCTGACCTTTATTCTTTGACCGTAGAACAACTCGCTGGGTTGGAGCGCATGGCGGAGAAGTCCGCGACCAACGTTATTACCGCTATCGCCGAGAGCAAGAACCGCGAATTATGGCGGCTCATCAACGGATTGGGCATCCTGCACGTCGGCGAAGGCGCGGCACGGAAACTGGCCGATCACTTCCACGGTCTCGACGCGCTGGCCGCCGCCAGTGTGAAAGAATTGCAGCAGGCGGAGGATGTTGGCCAGGTGATGGCGCAGAGCATACACGACTTCTTCCGCAACCCCCGCAACCAGACTGTCATCGCAAAGTTGAAGAAAGTTGGCGTCAAGATTAGTGGGAGCCCCGACAAGATTGTCGGGGCGACCGGCCCCTTCGCGGGCAAGACTGTGGTCATCACCGGCACGCTGCCGACTTTCTCCCGGGACGAAGCCAAAGAGGCGTTGCGAAGAGCAGGCGCAAATGTCACCGACAGCGTGAGCAAGGCGACCAATTATCTTATTGTCGGCGATGACGCCGGCTCCAAGCTCGACAAGGCTCGCGCACTCGGGGTGAAAACGCTAACTGAAAAGGAGCTCCTAGAGATGCTCAAATAACGCCGCGGATGAACGCAGATGGATGTTGCTTCTCAGTGACGGTGCGTTGGGCCGCAGCAACCACAGCCGCCACTGGTCTTCATCGGGCATGCGGATGGCAGGGATGACGACGAGGATTGCGCGACTGATGCGGCAAACGTCGAAAGTTTCTTCGCCAGCTTCTTCGAGCCACAGTGCGGGCAGGGCGTGCCTTCCCATTTACTCGAGCGCACCAGCAATTCGAAATCTTTCTGACATTTCGAACAATGAAACTCGTACAGCGGCATGACGAAGCTTTTTCCTTCCTATTGCGGTGTTGCTTCGAGAAGTTGTTGCAACTCGGGCCTCTCACGCTCTCGCGCTTGAATCTGTCGGATCTTGAAGTCCTCAATCTCTTCGCGGAGAGGAATGACCGCCAAGTATGCGTTGTAGCTGAGTTTGATCTCGGCGCGCTTGTTCACAAACGTGGCGATCCTGGCTGTGTACTGTTGCGCCACGGAACGCACATCCGTGTCCTCGTACTTGATCTGGATATCAGAGGGAGAAAGCTCGATTCCCAGTTTGCGGGCTTCGTCCACCAACTTTTGTTTTACAACCGGCTGCGAGGTCTCGTTGATAAAATCCAACTGCTGGTTAACGACCTTGGCCAGATCAGTCTTGGCCTTGTAGATATCAGCCCATCGCGACCCTGTGTACCAGAATAGCCCGATCACGATAGCCCACCCAATCAGCTTTTTCATGTATTAAGACCCTCCAATACTTTTTGCGCCGTGCGGAAATGCATTTTGGCCGTCCGAGCCAGCGCTTCACGACCATGTTTAACAACCAGTCCTCGCGCGGCGTCCACCACCGCCTGCGACGCGCCCTTCGGAAGTTTCACGCCAAGCCCTTTCCCAAGCACTCCGAGCTGACGGACGAACCCATCTCGCGCGATGATCGACGCTGCCGCGACGGCCAGGTCGCTCTCAGCCTTGTGCCGTTGCACCAACTCGATCTTCTTGCCCCGCTTCATCAACGCCCGCTTGATGATGTTCTTATTGCCGAACTGATCCGAAATCGCCTTCTTGCAGTTTGCCCCGCTCCCAGCGGGGTCCACCTTGGCCAGAAGATTCTCGATCACCCGCGCATGCCCCCAACCGAGAATGTCGTTTACGTTGCGCATCTTGGCATGCAACCGGTTATAGGCCTCCGGGCCAATAGACACCACATTGAACATGCAACCCGGTGTCGCACGAATCTGCTTCGCGATCTCAGCAATACGCGCGTCGCTCTTGATAAGTTTGCTGTCGCGCACGCCAATTTCCATAAGATTCCGGGCCGACGCCGCGTTGACGTACACGCCCGCCACGACCAATGGCCCGAAGAAATCGCCCTTCCCACTCTCGTCCACACCGATGCGCGATTCGAGCATCGTCGGGTCAAGAATGTGTTCGTAGCCAAGCCGCGCTTCGCCGAGCAGAACGGGTTCGAGATAGAATTGCACGAAGTCCGTCGTGCCTTTTCCCTGCACGACAAGTTTGCCGCTGGTGTACACCGCCACGTTGACCTTCTCGCTATCCTTCGAGGCTCCGAAATGCGCGTACGGCACGTCGCGGAACTCAAACCCGCGCGCCTTCAAGTCAGCCTTGAGTCGCGCGACTTTGTCGGCCGTCAACGAGTACGTGTAGGATGTCCGCTCAGCCATGGCTACACAATGCCACAGCCCCGCTCTCTCGCGCAAGAGCGGGGTCAATCCAGGAAAGTTCGCCCCAATCATTCAAGGGGCATTTGAGGCTGACACAGCCAGTGGCGCAGCGGCCTTCATACCAGCGGCAACTGTTCGTCGCCGTCGGGAGTCGCACAAGCGCGCAGTGCCGGATACCGCTGCATCAGCACGGCCGGCGCGCGCAGTTTCGAGGCGGCGCCAAGCCTGGCTTTCATCTGGAGCGCATTGGCGAACGCCTTGCCATCCTTGTGGTTGTTGAGAATCACAAATGTCTTCTTCGCCTTGGCTGCGACTTGCCGGATCCTGGATTCCAACTCGGCGAGTTCCGATTCCGAATAGAGATAATCGTACCGTCCGCCATAAGTGTCCTGTTTCTCGCGGAACCAGTTGCGCGCATTGCGCCCATGGAAACGATAGTATCCCGTATCGGCGGTCGCGTAGGCCGTGGGCGGAATGCAGTGGGCCAGCGCTGGCTGGTCGATGTTGCAGAACGTGAGGCGGCAGGCGCGGAAAAACTCCAGGGTTCCCACGACTGCGGGATCACCTAGCCAGGAATCGTGACGGAGTTCGACGGCTATGGGCCAGTCGATGAATGAGCCAGCGACGCGCGCCAGCCAGTCGCGATTGCGAGCGTCGTTGCGGAACGACCACGGGAACTGGAACAGCACCGCATCGAGTCGTCCCGCCTCACGCAGCGGCGCCAATCCGCGCGTGAACAGGTCATGCTCGGCTTGCGTCCACGGTGTCGCCCGTTCATGGGTGAACCGTTGCCAAGCCTTTGCCAGAAAGCGGAAACCGGGCTGTGCCGCCGTCGCCTTCACCCAATTTGCCGTTGTCTGTGGCGCTGGCGGCCGATAGAAGGAGCTGTCCACTTCCACGCAATCGAGATACCGAGCCACTATGCGCAAACGCTCGATGGCTTTTGCAGAAGGATAAACCACATCCTGCCAGTCGGGATAACTCCATCCAGCCGTGCCGACAAGGATTTGTAGGCTCGTCACGCCAAAATCATAGCGATGAAAGGTGGTTTGGGGATAGTGAAAAACGCCTATTACCATAGAAATGTGCTTTGACATCGTAGCGTAGCGTTGACAAACTTTCGCCCGGTGCTGCCGGCCAGCCATTATTCGTGACAGGCGACGGGGAACAATGGACAAGCAATCGGGAGAACAGAAAACGGCGAACGCCAGAGACGACGCATCGGGAGCGGAATCGCTCCCCAAGACGCGACTTTGGCCGGAGTGGAGTATGCGGACGCATTTGATCGTGGCGCTCTTGCTGGGATTTGTCGTCGGCTTGTCATACTCGAGTGCATTTCGCGCTGCCCAATTCCCCGGCGGCTTTGCGTTGGACAACAGGTTCATCATTCTCGATGACCCCCGGCTACATAGCGCGACGAAAGAGAACGCCCAACTCATTTTCAGCAAGGACTACTGGTGGCCGAAAGGGATTGCTGGTTTGTACCGTCCGGTGACTACCCTGTCGTACCTGTTCAACTTCGCCGTGCTCGGCAACAAGGATCATGCCGTCGGGTACGTTATCATCAATGTGCTGTTGCACTGGGCCAACGCGATGCTGGTGTACTTCCTCGCCTTGATATTGTTGGAGAATTACTGGCCGGCGGCGGTTACCGCGGCGCTGTTTGCGGCGCATCCCCTTGGCACCGAGGTGGTAACCAACATTGTCGGCCGGGCCGATGAGTTCGCCGCGCTATCGGTGTTGGGTGGGTTGCTGCTGTACGCCAAGAGCGCCACCGTGACCGGCTGGCGCAGAGTACCGTGGCTCTGCGGCCTGATGATGACAACGGCGTTCGGCATTTTCTGCAAAGAGAGCGCGGTGGTGGTGGTGGGCGCAGTGGTGGCATACGATTTTGTGTATCGGGTGCAGCGCAGACGGCCGAAGTGGTTGTCGAATCTGGTGTCAAACTTTTGGGGCTTCTTCCGCACGGGTTACGTCTGGCTAATTCCGCCTTTGATCGGGTTGTGGGTGATACGCGCACATGTCTTTGCCAACCTGCCGCCACCAGAGCTGCCGTTTGTAGACAATCCGCTGGTGGACGCAGGCTTTCTGACCTCGCGCCTGACGGCCATCAAGGTCATCGGCTACTACCTCGGCTTGTTGGTCTGGCCGCGGTCGTTGTCGTGCGACTACTCATACAACCAGATACCGCTGATGAGTTGGAGGTTCTGCGCGTGGGATGACTGGAAGGCGGTGATCGCAATGCTGGCGGTGATTACGATTACAGTCATTGCGGTTCGCCAGTTTCGACGGAACAAGGCGGTGTGCTTTTTCATCCTGTTCGGTTTCATCTGTTTTCTGCCGGCATCCAACCTGATTTTTATCTGCGGCACGATCATGGCCGAACGATTAATGTATCTGCCGATGATCGGTTTTGCCGGTTGCGCAGTCATCGCTGTTTATTCGGTGGCGCGACGGCTGCCCCCGACACGCCTGTCGGGGCTGGCGCTGCCGACGCTGTGTGTGATTGTGTTTCTCTACGGGATGCGGACATTCGCGCGCAATTTCGACTGGCGTGACGACATTACTCTCTGGACCTCAGCAGTCCGAGTCTGCCCAAACAGTTTCAAGACCCACAAGTCGATGGCCTACGCGCTATATGAGAAAGATGGTCCCGAGTACAAGAACATCGACCGGGTCATCCACGAGGCTGAAGAGGCGGCACGCATCACCGACGCCGCCTCCATCAGAGATCGAGCGTCCATCGTGTATCTACACCTCGGCACGTACTACCGCATCAAGGCCGATAAGCTGCTACAGCGGGTCGCAGATGGCAGCTTCGTGATTTCCGAGCAAAGCGCGCAGTGCTATCGCAAGGCGATCGAGACGTTCTTGCAGGCCGTGAACGTGGATCACGAATTCAATGAGATGCAGCGGGAAAAAGATCAGCGCCGCGGCCGTCGCCCCGATCAAATCCGCGATACCGGCAATCAGGAGATTTACTCTCAGCTGGGTTCGACGTATATGCGTCTGTCCCAATACGACAAGGCGCTACAGGAATTCCTCTACATGCGACATCTCGACCCGAACAATTCCGATGCCTACCAGAACATAGGCCGTACGTATCTGGCCATGGGGCAAAGGGAAGCCGCGGCCATTGCTTTACTCCAAGCCTTCGCGCTCGACAACAGCCGCAAAGACGTTTTGAACCAACTCTTGGAAGTTTACAGGGATCTGGACCGGGACAACTGCGCGATCGTCGTTGCCGACAACAAGTCGCAACTTAACCTCGGTTGCCCGATTATCCGGAGGCACATCTGCGCCGCTTATCTCGGCTTGGCGCGCGTGTTCGTCGAAACGAAGCAAGAGACGCTCGCACGCCAGATCAAAGAGGTTGCCATAAAGAATTACTCTTGCGCGCCGGAAGAATTCAATCAATTATTACCGTGAGTTCTCGCTATTTCAACCAAACAGCATCATGAGAAGCATACCCTTGCTAGTCGCTGATGCCACGCTGCAGCGCGCAGTCGGCGCAACGGTCACAATTGCCGACTGAAGGATGAATGTCCCATCTGAGACGTTTCCACCGTTGGCGGTCATGCCCTTCATCTTGCACGCCTTCACCCTGCGCACGTCGGAGGACACCAAAGCCGACGGTTTCACACGGCGTCTGCTGCAATCGCTGGGGTTTTCCCGGTTCGCGACCGCCGAACAGACTCACGGGAATAATGTTGCCGTAGTCACTGATTTATCGGAACCACTTTATCCTTCCACATTCACGGCAGTGGACGCGTTGGTGACACGTGTGGCCAACGTGCCCCTGGTGATTCGCTGCGCAGACTGCGCCGGGGTGTTTATCGTTGACCGCGCCACGCCGGCCATCGGGCTGGTGCACTCCGGCAAACGCGGCACACTGGCCAACGTCGTCGGAAACACAGTGGCAACCATGCGGGAAACATTTGACACCGATCCGCGGCAGTGCGTGGCAGTCATCGGTCCGTCCATCGGCCCGTGCCATTACGAGATGGATATCTGGTCGGGCGTGGAGAGCCAGCTCCGTAAAGCTGGCGTGTTGGAGGTTCACAATCCGCGCATCTGCACGGCATGTCGGGTCGACCGCTATTTCTCCTACCGCGCGGAACGCGGCCACACGGGCCGCATGTTTGCTGTCCTGGCGCTTTGCGCCCACTGAAAGCCGCGATGGGTCCGCCGATTATTCTCTGCTTGGCGCAGCGCAGCTCTGTCCATACAATCGCTGGCACATGAAGAACACGTTTTCGAACCGCGCGGTTTTCCTCGATAGAGACGGCACCATTATGGAGGACTCCAATTACGTAGGCAGCCTAGACCGCGTGATTCTGATTCCGTGTGCGGCGGCGGCGCTAAAACGGCTGCACAAGGCAGGTTATAAGTTGTTTGTTGTCACCAACCAGTCCGGCGTAGCTCGCGGATACTTCCCCCGCGAAGCGGTCGAGCAGATTCACGCCCATCTTGACGAACAATTTGGCAAAGTTGGGGTCTGGTTTGACCGGTACTACGTCTGCCCGCACTATCCCGAGGATAACTGCGACTGCCGCAAGCCGAAACCGAAGTTTCTTTTAGAGGCCGCGCGCGAGTATGGTTTGGATCTATCCCACTCTTTCATGATTGGCGACCGCTCCAGCGACCTGATGGCGGGCCGCAACGCAGGGACAAAGGCTATTCTGGTACTGACCGGTGGTGGTCAAGAGACGCTCGCCAAGGGCGATGTGGCGCCGGACCACGTGGCGCAAGACATTGCGGCAGCAGCAGACTGGATTTTGAAACAGACGGACTGATCCCGCGCCCGCCCTGAAAATAAACCAGCCCCGACATTGGATGTCGGGGCTGGCGCTTAAACGACTCAGTTTCTGATAGAGAAAATGGCTATGGGCTTGTCACCTTTATCTTGGCTTTGCCATAACCGCCGCTGGCGCCCGGACCGACGATGACATAGTACGTGTTTGTGCCATCCGTCGAGAATGAAACCTTCGCCTGCGGACTCACACCATTATTGTCGCTGTTCGCGACGATGCTCAAGTTACTACAGGAGCCATGCCAAACGCTGAGCATCGTGTCGAAATTGCTGCCGGCCGTGTTGGCAGTAAAATGCCGGTTGATCGTCCCCACATCGGGCGTAATCTTGTACCAGGCCAAGTTACCACTAACGTAATTCGTAATGCTGGCAATATTGCCAGCCGAACTCACGCCGTACGTAGTCGTATTGACAGACCGCTTGAAGGGCTTGGTCATGAGAGTCTTGTTATTCAGCGAAAAGGTAATCGCTTCGGCAGTTTGACACTGGTCATTCTTGCCGGGACAACTCAATTTGGTTGTCGGATCGCGAGAAAGCTTTTTCAGCGCGGAACTGCGCCATGGGCTGCACTCGTAAAGGCCTGAGGGAAAGTCATTGGTCACACCGCTCAGGTTAAATTTGTGCAGCAGGTCCCGCATGGCCAGACTCGCATCAATATCTTCACCAGCCGCCACTGTGCGCGCCTGCGATAGCAGATTGGACGGAAAATTGGTGATCGTGCTCCCTACAACGTACGTGCAATTCGATGGAGCCGTACCCAACAGCCTGACGTTGGCTGTCGCCGCAATCAATTCGGCAGCCAACAACTTGCGCGTGCGGCACAGGAGCGAAGCACCTTGTTTCGTGCTTTGCATGCCGTTGTTCTCGCCCGTCCGCGCGGTGCTCTTCCAATAAATGCCCAATGCCTCAATCAATGCATCGGTGGAACTCAATGAGCTGCCGGTGTAATACGTCGTTGGCAAATTGACAAATCCGAGATTGAGCACATTCCCATTGATCCTGATCCCGTCCAACAAGTTAGCACACGGGCTGAAGCAATTTGTACCCGCATCCGTCCCAAACGGGTGCGTAAGCCAGAATCGTACGTCTCGTGTAATACATTGTTCAGAAGGGACGATCCCGCATAAGGTGTTGATCATGTTCGCAATGCCATCGCCTGTCCCAACACCATCACTTGCAGTCTCGACGAAAACGCCACCCGAAGTCGTCGCATAATCCTGCATGATGGCCTTAATATCGGGCACTTCGCCGAAGGTCGGCACATAAATCGCCGAAACGAGAATCCCGGCGCTGGCGGCTTCTAACGCCACAAGATGGGCATGGACATCATCCACGCCGTTCGTGAAGATGTCGTCACAACCGCCGGGGTGGGCATCCGTGATCAGAACGGCCATCTTGATGCACCCAGACCGAAACGTTCCGAATGGTCCATTCGACACGGTGCAGGACGAGTCCGCTGCCCCGGTGACGACGTATTGGAGCGCTTCATCTGACGACTCAGCTTCGCCTGCCCCACCGCTGGCAACGAGGGCCTGTACCGCGTTTTGCACGGCAATAACGTCGGTGGTGAGCGGCTGGCTGACGACCACATTGTCATTCGGAAAGGTGACCATACCTATTCGCAAGTCGCCGCAAGATGCGGCGTCCGCCGCGGAAATAATATTCGGCAACTCGTCCTTCACATTATTGATCGCACCTCCCATGCTTCCCGTGTTATCAACCACGAGGGCTATGTCCATGCAGCCGCATCCGCCCGCAGCATAAGCTGACGGCACGAGAAAATTCCCCAGTGCAAAGAATTCTGCAATCAGAACTCCTACGCCAATCAGCGTGCCCGCATTAAGTAGTTTCTTCATAGCTCCAAATCCTCTCATCTAGTAAAATTCCATCTTCCAGTCCGCGCTCCGCTTTTGCATCTCACGCGGCTCCCTGGCCAAGTGACTTCCTGCTAATTGACCAGCACTACCCCATGTACCGCGTCTGTCTTGCTGAGGTTGCTATTCGAGGACCCAGAAATCTGCAGATCCCTCGATTGGCCTTTAACCACAGTCTTGTCCACTGTCACCACCACGCGGATCATCGTGGCATCACCCGTGATCGCGCCCGGTGCAATGCTTGCGGTGCTGTATACCCCGGCTACCACGTTGCTCGTGATATCGGTAACCCCTTTCGCGCCAAGAAAGTACTTGACCGTAAAGCCAGTTGAATCCCCTGCGCCCTGGATCCGGAATGAATCCAGCGTGGTACCATTGTTCTGGACTGCCACATAGAATACGCCCGTTTTGCCGTGCTTAACTTTTTTTGAGATGCCTTGTCTCACAGGAGGATCATAGATGCCACCGCCGACAAATGTCTTGGCTTTCACCTTCGTATTGATCAACAGATCCGGCAGCGCGCTCGTGCCCGTGCCCGTGCCGGTCAGCGTCACAACCTGTGGATTGATCGGAGAATTGTTGCTGATGATCAAGCTGGCAATTTCCGCCACTAAATTTGTGGGAGCAAAACTGACTCCAAAGGAACACGTGCTGTTGGTGGCAATGTTGTTTCCACTGCAGGTATCACTGCTAAGTATGAACTCGCCGGCATTGGCGCCCGTGATGAACGCATTACTGAGGACTAATGCAGCCGACCCGCAGTTGGTGATCGTGACACTATGGACCGTACTGGTTGTACCCGAACTCTGATTCCCGAAGGCGATGCTGGCACCGCTGCTCAAACACGCATGCGGCGTGGGCAATTCGCCGGTGCCCGTCAGCTGCACTGTATTTGGGCTGTTCGTCCCATTACTGCTGATTGTCAAGGTTGCGGGATGTGACCCGCTGGTGGCGGGCGCAAAGCTTACGTTAAACGTGCATGTGCCGGCAGGCAAAATACTGTTCCCGCTGCACGGGTCCGTGAGAATGTAGTTACTGCCGCCTCCCGAAACTACGATGTTCGACAAGACCGCCGTGCCACAATTGGTGATCGTTACGTTTTTCGCCACGCTCACGGTACCCGTGGATACATTACCGAATACCAAATTCGTCGTGCTCAAGCAAACATTGGGCTCTGGCGCCACTCCAATGCCGCTCAGCGGCACGATGCGCGGACTGCCCGTCGCGTCGTCATTGATGACCAGTTGGGCGGTTCGGAGTCCACCGGCCGTTGGCGTGAAAGCAATACTGATGGAGCAATTCTGCCCCGGTCCCATGCCGCCGGTGCAACCTTGTGATTCGATGACAAAGTCCGTCGTATTCGTGGGTTCAAAACTGACGCCGGAGACCCCAATCTTAACAGTCGTGTTATTCTGGTAGACGACGGTCTGCACCGCGCTTGTGCCACCCACTACTTCATCAGGAAATACAAGCGAGCTTGGGGTGATTGTGATCGCCGGAGCGGTCGCACTGACGTTCAACACCATCCTGCCACCCGGCCCATCGTTATGCGGTTCCACAACGATGTAATAGTCATTGGATCCATCGGCCGTAAATGTCACCCGCGATGGGCCAGCGCCGCCGGCGTTCGAAGCGACCTCAATAAGTGCTCCGCATTCGCCTCTGACGAAAACCGTTTGCGGGAGGACTTGTACCCTCCAGACGGACAACACGTTGTCAAACGTAGTCCCGGTTGTGTCGACAGTGAACACTCCACCCGGCGTCGGCAGTTCGAGCTTAAAGAACTCATCCACGCCGCCGCGACCGGCAGAGGGACTTGGCTGGACGTTGTTATACCCGTTGATCCCGGTAACCTGGGCTTTGCTCAGCGTGTTGGTGAAACTAAACGGGTTGCTCGCGATGGCCATCGCCGTCGCGCATGAATTGTTGGTCGCCAGATTGGGCACGTCCGACAAAGTCGCGAAGTTCGTCTCACTGTTATAGACCACCAGCGCGAAATCCTGGCCCAGGGCGCTACCAATGTTGGGAACACCATTACCAGCAATGTTCATCGCCTGCACCACAACCGCGTAGCGCGCTCCATTCGTCACTGCGGAGTTGTACGCGGGATCCAGGAACACACTCTCCATATTATTCACGCCGTCGTACCCGCCGCCGGTAACGGAATGATCTTCGGAAAAAACGTTGCCCTTATAGGTTTTACCACCGATGGTAACGCTCAGATCCAAATCGTTCACCAATTGCTGGAATGCCAGGGGATTGCCGGGCACGTCAGTCCAAGCCAGCGTTACGCGGAACGGCATGCCATTGCTCTTCACCAGACCGCCAACCTCATAACTCTGACCGGATTGGCTGAAGTACGTCTGCTGCGGCGAGGAATTGGTGGTCATGACCGGCATGTCGATGGCGCGCGGAGTGGATTCATCACGAATGACGCGAGTAATCCCGTCGAACATCCTATGCAGATCCAGTTCGCCCATGCCTTGAAGGATGGAAGGTAACGTGTCCATTGCTCCCGTCTGCGGGTTGGTGACCTTCATATAGCGGGCCGAGTTGCAGAGGTACGCTTTCGCCATGGCCGGGCTGGGCTGAAATAGCGCATGCCCCACTTCGTTGGTCAGCCGGTTTTGGAAATACCACCAGAGAAGCTGAATCCCACCTGAGACCGCCGGCGCGGCATAACTGCTCCCGCTTGCCAGTGTATATAGATTATCATAAATGGTCATGACATTACAGGCGGGTACAGTATTAGTGCTCCATATAATATACGGAGTGGCGGGGACAATATGTTCCATGTCGCAGGTGTTTGTGGGGTTTGCCAAATCAGGCACTACTTGGCTCAATGCGCCAGAAACTATAGCGCCCGGCGCGACAATCTCTGGTTTGAACCGCCCGTCAATGGTCGGCCCGGCCGCAGAGCCAGGCCACATGTTGAGCGAGTCGTAGCCGGAATTGGCGAATCTCGCATTCTCTGCTGAGCCGACGGAAATGATGTTCTTAGCCGTTGCCGGAGCGGTCACAACCATGTCGGCAAAGCCACCTACGTTGCCCTCGTTGCCGGCATCGCCAAGCAGCGAATTACAGGCAAACACCACGGCAAACTCCTGATTCAGAGGGGATGGACCGGGCGTCACGCCGTTGGTTCCCCGCGGTACCGGCGGCAAAATCGCATCACGAACGGCAATGTCATACGTCTGCGAGTCTGGGGTATATACGCCTCCGTTGGATCCGTGAAGGTTGATGACGTCTGCCCAGCTATTATTCTGAATGCGGGCAAAACCTCGATATGCCTCCGTTATGATAGCGGGAATGTCGTTGACGCAAAAAGAAGTCGGATCAATCCTGATTATACACCCGCTTGATGTGTCGAGAGTCACTGACTGTGACCAGAGACGGTTGATGCCAATCAGACCGAATGGCGAGACACCCATCCCGTATTGAAAGCCGTCCGGGTCGCGTCTCACCTCGGAATAGTTGGTGGACAGGACGCCGGTGTAGAGAACGTCCACCGCAAAACTCGTTGGGCACATTCCGTCCACGACCGTAAAAGACATGTTCGTCGTATCCGGGGTCGTAGGGTAATTACATAGAGAGAGCTCATTCGTCCACCCTACCGGAATCGCAAAGGTCACTCTTAGGGTACCATTAGAGGGAATTTGGCCACATGCAACAAAGCCCGGGGCGATGTTAATATCGGGTAGCGTCACGATTACAGTGTTGGTGACGACGGGTAACAACTCAAGAGTCAGCCGGCCCAAGTAATTCGTACCAGCATCGTAACCGGCCACGATCGAGGCCACAAGTGTTCCGTGCCCATAAATATCCTCAGCCTCTATCGAAACTGGATACTTAAAGGCTTTCTCATTCAGGCGTGTTTGACATCCAAGCTGAGTTAGTGGATCGCCGGCAATCCACGAGGGCATCATATAAACTACACGAGAGACACTATTCGTACGGCCCAAATAGTTAAATGACGGGTGAGCAGTAGGGATTTGTCCGTTATCGAGTCCCGTGTCGGCAATGTCCACAACCGGATACGTGGCCGAGTTGGTAAACGCGGCCAAGCCGCCTCCAACCACGTTGGTCAAGAAATCCAGGTAGGTGATGCCGGTAGAGACGGGAGGTGGAGGTGTCGGTCCGTGGCCGGGCACTTGATTGGTCTGCCCGGCAAGAACTAGGTCTTGGACCTCGTCCAATAGCCTTTTCGGCTCCACCTTCTGAATCCAGAGCACGTTGGGCAGTTGCGCGATCTGCGAAACGGCCGACGGCGATACATCCATTTGAACGGTCTCTTGTCCGTATCGTACCGACGACGATCCGACAGAACCGAGCGCCTGAAGGCTATCCGCCGTCGCTCCCGTTTCCGAATCCGCGACCATCACCACCCGCACCGTAACTGTCCCGCCTTGTTTCCATGGTTCATCGGTCAAAAGATCTTTCTGAATCTTGTAAGATGGATGATAAGAACCGATCCACTGGATTGGTCCATTCGGAACCAATTGAGTCTTGAGCTTTGCTTCCCCGTTCTGGTCCAGCCAGACCAAATAGGTATTGTTCGGAATGTAGCTGACTACTTTGCCGGCATGTCCAAGCTGCTTCATCCATTCCGGTTGGATTGGCCCTTGGAACTGCACGAGTTTCAGCCGTTTGCCAGCCGTCACCGTCGCCCGCAGAGATTCCTGAATCGCAGGTTCGCCCACCGTGGTGTCCACGCACGTCGCGGCCAGCTCCACCTTGTTCATATAATTCGCCTTCACGGCGCGTTTGCCGTAGCTGGCATTCAGCGACGCCACCTGATCGTCCGTGGCTTCCACCACCCAATACGAGCCGTAGTTCACCACCCGGTCGATACCGCGTTGTTTGAGTTGGGAAACCGATTCGGTTCCCGTGGGGTAAATCAGAACTTTGTTCTTAGCTGGCGCGGACTGTCCATGAATCGCGCCGCCGAATGGCAGTATGACCGCAACCAAAATGCACGCCGCCCAAAATCTCAAGTGAGAAAGACTCATACTTCAATCCTCCGGTTAAATATGTACACCCTCGTCGACCCTCAAATTAACTCAATGCGTTGGCGAACGCAACTAGAATGTGCGGCCTCGCTCTCAAAGCGAGGGACGCAAACCAATGCTCCACTGCCATCCCGTGTTTACGTGCGTATCAACGTGAAATATCAACATGGTTGCGCCTACTGCGTGACCAGCTTACTATCACCCAAATGTCGAGTCGAGCGATACGCATGATCGAGCCGCGAAAGCGTTTCGCGACTACAAGATAGAGGTTGACCATGGAACAATTTGACATCGTTGTCATCGGCGCCGGGCCGGGCGGTTATCCCGCCGCCATCCGCGCGGCGCAACTCGGCGCGTCCGTTGCCATCGTCGAGAAGGAACAACTCGGCGGCACGTGCCTGAACTGGGGTTGCATCCCGACCAAGGCACTCATTGCCGCCGCCGATCTTTATCAACATATCCGCCGGGCCGACGCGCTCGGCATCACGGTCAAAGAGGCGTCGGTAGATTACGCGGCAATGATTGCGCATAAGAACAAGGTGGTCGAAAGAATGCGCGGCGGCATCAAACAACTCCTCACCGCCAACGGCGTAAAACAATTCAGCGGAACGGCATCGTTTGTGGACGGGAACACGATTGAGATTGCTGGCAGTACTACCACAGGCACGGAGGCCTGTGCCGCTATCACTGCAAGAAAGGTCATTATCGCCACCGGTTCAATCTCGGCGATACCGGGGTTTCTGCCCAAACATCCGCGCGTGGTTGAGATCCGGGCGTTCCTCGACCTCGATAAACTGCCGGAATCCATGCTGGTGCTCGGTGGCGGTTACATCGGCTGCGAACTGGCCTGCATGGCGGCGCAGTGCGGGGTAAAGGTGACGATTGTGGAATTGCTGGAGGACATCCTTCTCCTGCTCGATGCCGATGTGCGCCGCGAAGTGCGTTCCCACATGGAAAACGCACTCGGCATTCGCGTTCTGACTGGCAAACCGTTGGAGAAGATTGTTGCCGACGACAACGGCGTGCGCGGAGTTTGCGGCTTGTCCCGATCAGAGAGGGGCGACGAGACGCTCGAAGCGAAGCTGCTGCTGATTTCAGTTGGACGCAAACCGGTCACGGACGGCCTGCATTTGGAAAATGCCGGGCTGAAAACCAGCGAGCGCGGGTTCATCGAAACCGATGACTACGGTCGAACCAACGTCGCCACGATTTATGCCATCGGTGATGTTACCGGCAAGACGCAGTTGGCGCATTACGCCACGGCTCAAGCTATGGCTGCCGCGTCAAATGCTTGTGGTCAGAAGTTGCAGAAGCACGACACTCTCGTGCCGGGCATTATTTTCACGTCACCGGAAGTAGCGCTGGTGGGTATCACCGAGGAGAACGCGAAGAAACAAGGCCGCGTGGTGAAGACTGGCAAGTTCCGGTTCAGCGGTTTGGGTCGCGCGATGGCGGTCAACGAAACGGTCGGGTTCGTCAAATGGATTGCCGATGCTACAACCGATCAACTGCTCGGAGCGGCCGCAGTCGGTCCGCACGCCACCGAATTGATCGCCGAGGCGACGATAGCGATTCGCGCCGAATTGACTGCTGAAGAACTTGGCCGCACAATCCATGCCCATCCGACATTCAGCGAAGCCTGGATGGAAGCCGCCCACGCCGTCCACGGCACCTGCATCCACGCCCCACCGAAACGGAAGAAATAGCCTCCTCTGGCGCTGAGACCAAGTAATACTGCCTTGTCTTGGTGTGGGCGCGGGACTAACATGCGGGCCAGCTAGGTGGGGCGACGATTTCAGCCCGCGGAAGGCTGGATAATTAAGAACCCGGAGGCAGCTATGCACCGAATGCGATATGCTTTTTTAATCGTTGGATTACTCATCGGGACCATGCTCGGATCCCAATCATCCGAGGCGCAGTATAGCGCCGACTACCAAACCAACACCATCAGCGGCGTGACCAGCAACTGGACGGGCAACTACTACGTCGGAAACACCAATTTTGCCGATGTACTCCTGATCCAGAGCAGCGGCGTGCTTTCCAACGGAACTGGCTATGTCGGTTACACAGCGGCGGCCAGCAACAACAGCGTGGTGGTCACTGGCACCGGGTCGGTCTGGAGCAACTCGACTGACATCAATGTCGGCTACTACGGCAGCGGCAACTCGCTGGTCATCAGCGACGGCGGCGCGGTGGCCAACAGCCTCGGCAATATCGGCAACAAGGCCGGCAGCACCAACAACAGTGTGCTGGTCAGTGGCAGCGGGTCAGTCTGGAACAACTCGATGCACGTCTATGTCGGCTCCTACGGCAGCGGCAACTCGCTGGTGATTACCAACGGCGGCGCGGTGGTAAACCTTAGCGGCCGGATCGGCTACGATGCCGCCGCCAGCAGCAACAGTGTGCTAGTCAGTGGCAGCGGGTCGGTCTGGAGCAACTCGGACACTGTCTTTGTCGGCTTCTACGGCAGTGGCAACTCGCTGGTGATCAGCAACGGCGGCACGACGGTCAATCCCGCCGGCATTATCGGCCAGAACTCCGGCGGCAGCAACAACAGCGTGGTGGTTACTGGCCCCGGGTCGGTTTGGACCAATTCGGGCTTGCTCAACGTCGGCCGCAGCGACAGCGGCAACTCGCTGGTGATCAGCAATGGCGGCAAGGTGTTTAACAGCACCGGTAATATCGCCGGCAACGCCGGCAACAACAACAGCGTGCTGGTCAGTGGTATCGGGTCGATGTGGATCAACTCGGGCTACCTTCTTGTCGGCTTATCGGGCAGCGGCAACTCGCTGGTGATCAATGATGGCGGCACGGTGGTGTCGACCAATCTGTTCGTGGGATGGTACATCTTCTCGAGTTCGTCCAACAGCATCGTCACGCTCAACAACGGCAACTTGGTTGTGACCAACGCGTTGGGCAATGGCTTGCTGGACGTCCGTCGGGGCGCATTCACCATGAATGGACTCGGCACTCATGTCGTGGCCGACCAGTTTGTGGCCACGAATGGCGTCAGCAGCATCGTCATCTTCAACGGCGGCACGCTGACGGCCAAAACGACCACTATTGACACCGGCGCGGTACTGCAATTCGCATTGGGCACCAACAGTCCGCCAACTGGCGGAGTGGTCAGCAGCAACCTGACGCTGGGTGGCACACTCAACATCACTGATGCGGGCGGGTTCACCAACGGGACTTACACGCTGTTCAGTTACAGCGGGACTCTAACCTATAACGGTGTGACCATCGACACCGTGCCGTCGGGCTGCAGCTATGCGATCAACACCAACACCGCGGGCCGGGTCAATCTGACCGCGGGACCACCAGTGGCCGGGTTCAGCGCCAGCACGACCATTGGCCCGGTGCCGCTGGCCGTGACGTTCACCGACACCTCGAGCGTCGGCTCGATCACCAACCGGTACTGGAGTTTCGGCGACGGCAACACGACCAACTTTGCCACGGCCACCAACCCCGTGCACACCTACACCACGGCCGGCACGAACACTGTCAGCCTGACAGTGAGCGGCCCCGGAGGCACGAATACCCTCAGCCGGTTCGGCTACATCACGGTCACGAACGCCCTGGCGCCGGTGATTACCACGGGGTTGACGCTGACAAACGCGCTGCTGCAAGTCGGCAATGTGGCTGTGGTCGTAGCCGGCGATACGAATGCGTTCAGCGTCGTGGCCACGAATCTAGGCCCCGGCACGCTGAGTTACCAGTGGTCGTTTGGGGATGGCGTGACGAACGTGTGGTCGTCGTCGGGCGCGGCGGAGCATGCCTACACCAACAATTGCGGGCCGTACACGGCAAGCGTGACCATCAGCAACGGGTGGGCGGCGACCAGCAGCAACCTGATAGTCACAGTGGCTTGCGAACTGACCGTCACCAAGATGCAGATGAAGTTGAACTTGAACTTGGCCAAGACCAACTCCGACAGTTGTACTCTGACTGCCACGATGGAGGATCTCGCGGCGGGCTACAATCTGACGAACAAGGTTGTAACCGTCGATGTTGGCGGGGCGCAGGTACCATTCACTTTGGACGCGAAGGGAAAAGGAAAGGGCGTGAGTCATTTTGGAAACTGCAAGCTCGTTCGAAACAAGAAGACCGGTTTGTGGACGTTAAAAGTCAAATTCGCAAAAGGCGCCTGGCGTACTCAGTGGTCGGAGTACGGATTGGAAAACACCACAACATCCAAAGCCCCAGTGACCATACCAGTCATCATGTTGATCGACTCTGAAGCCTTCGCAGTCGAACACCCAATGTTATATACCGCCAAAGCCGGCAAGTCCGGCTCGGCAAAGTGACGGGAAGTTGCCCCCCCCTACATCGTCTGGGTTTTCGGAGATGGCTGCCCGGCCTGGACTCGAACCAGGAAATACGGCTCCAAAGGCCGCTGTGTTACCATTACACTACCGGGCAAACCGAAACGGCGTTGGAAAACGGAGTACTGGACACTCGGTTCCCCTGCTCCATCACTTCGCTGCCTTCGCCACTTGCGTCCACATGCTCGGTCCGAACTCGGCACGCACTTTTTTCGCCGCGCGCGCGGCGGCCTTCGCCTCTGCAAACAAACCGAACACCGTCGCGCCGCTACCGCTCATCAACGCGCCCGCCGCGCCGCATCCGCGCATTGTGTTTTTGATCAATTCCAACACGGGAAACTTGCCGATTGACGGCGCTTCCAGCGAGTTGAACAACGCCCGGCCCACGCCCGTCAGATCGTCTTCGGCCAGAGCGCGCGTGAGCAAACTAACTGCGGGCGCCTTCGCTGTCAACCCCGACTCTATCGCGGCCTTGGCCATGTCCCGACTTTGTCGGGATAAACTCTCGTACGCCCATTTCGTGGAGATGCCAAAACCGGGGTTGACCAGAAGAATCGCAGCGGAAAGCTTGCACGGGATCGGCGTTACTTGTTCGCCGCGTCCGTGACAAAGCGCCGTGCTCGCTGCGAGAAAGAAATTAATATCGGAACCCATGCTCGCGGCGAGCGGGGCGAGTTTGTCCAGCGGCGCGTTCACATCCCAGAGATGGTTCAACCCAAGGAGCACGGTCGCGGCGTTGCTGCTGCCACCGCCGAGTCCCGCTGCAAGTGGCGTCCGTTTCTGCAAAACAATTTTGACACCCTTCGCGATGCCGAACGTCTGCGCGAGCAGTTTTGCGGCGCGCAACGCGAGATTGGTGTCATCGGTCGGCAGGCGCGGATCGTCGCAGACCAGCGTGATGCCGCTCGCGCATGGTTGGAACGTGATCTGGTCGCCGAAATCCAACGGAACCATCACGGTTTCAAGTTCGTGGTAGCCGTCGGGCCGCTTGCCGACAATACGCAAGTAGAGATTGACCTTTGCAGGTGAACACAACGCTTGCCCCGAAAAGTTAGGGGCCCGTTGCGCTTGTGTTGTCACGGCATTTTGCCTACCATGCGGCACTGATGAAATCAAAACTTATCGTGGCGTTGGATGTGGACAGTTACGAGCGCGCCGCGGCGCTCGTGAAGGATTTGCGGGATGCGGTGGAGATATTCAAAGTGGGCAGCATCTTGTTCACGCGGGTCGGGCCGAAGATTGTGGACTTCATCAACGAACAAGGGCGGAAGTGTTTTCTCGACTTGAAGTTTTATGACATCCCCAACACCGTCGCGAAGGCCGTGGAGTCGGCGGCGGCGCTACGGGTGTTCATGCTGACCGTCCACGCCAGCGGCGGGGAAGAAATGCTGCGCGCCGCAACACAGTCGATTCCGGGCCGGCCAGTGATTCTCGGCGTGACCGTGCTCACCAGCGTGGGCGGAAACGTGCAGAAGGAAGTGCTCCGACTGGCCAAGCAGGCACAACAGTGCGGTTTGAATGGCGTCGTGGCGTCGCCGCACGAGATCGGGCTGATTCGGAAAGCCGTGGGAGACAAGTTTCTGATCGTTACTCCGGGGATCCGCCCATCGTGGGCGGAAACGGGCGACCAAAAACGGGTGATGACGCCCGCCGAAGCCGTCGCCGCCGGCGCTGATTATATCGTTGTCGGACGCCCAATCATCGGGGCCACGCACCCGGTCGCAGCCGCCTTGCGTGTCTCGACCGATATGGCGTCTGCCGAACGCTGACGACGGCGCGCCGGCAATCAGGATGAACGGTGCTTCAAGATAAGCATGTCTGCACGTAGCTCGCTGATGCCCTTGAGAATCTCATCCTGATTGCTGAGAACCTTCTCGTTCTGCTGGATGATCTTATCGAGTTGGGCGGCTTGCGACGCGGCTTTGGGTTGGGTCTGGGCGTGGGCCACCGCGACGGCGCCCGCAACCAGAACCACTGCCACGGTTAGAACGGCGATCCATTTGGTGTTCATCGGAATTCCTCCTCCACAATGTGAGTTCTATTGGCTGTTGCAGCGGTTTACGTTTCCTCAGAGCGCCTAACAAAACCTGTAGTCGCAGGCTTTATGCCTGCGTTTTACGCACCCATAAAGGGTGCGCCTACAATACAGGGCGAGTTTTGTTAGCGGCTCTCGATAACATGGCGCGTGCCGTACCCCACGTCAAGAACGCCTCGGCAAAAAAGAAAAGAGGCGCGTTTACGTGCCTTCCTGCCAACTCGCGAGATACTTCTTCTGTTCAGGCGTGAGCACGTCTATCCGCACGCCCATCGCTTTGAGTTTGAGGGCGGCGATCTTCTCGTCAATCTGCCGTGGAACAGGATACACCTTCGCCTCCAATCGCTCGTGATTGGCCACGATGTATTCCGCGCTGAGTGCTTGGTTGGCAAAACTCATGTCCATCACCACCGCCGGATGACCTTCCGCAGCGGAAAGATTGATAAGACGGCCATCAGCGAGCAGGAATATCTTGCGTCCATCGCGGATCGTGTATTCCTCAACGAACGGCCTGATCGTCCGGCGCGACTTCGAGATGGCTTCCAGAGCCGGGATATTGATCTCGACGTTGAAATGACCGCTGTTGCAGACAATCGCCCTGCTCTTCATGACCTTGAAGTGTTGTCTGTCGATCACGTGCTTGTCGCCCGTGACAGTAACGAAGATATCGCCGATCGCCGCAGCTTTCTTGATTGGCATTACCTCATAGCCGTCCATCACGGCTTCCAACGCCTTCAACGGGTCAACTTCAGTCACAATCACGTGAGCGCCGAGACCGCGGGCGCGCATGGCGACTCCGCGTCCGCACCATCCATAACCGCACACCACGACGTTACTGCCGGCTATCAGCACGTTGGTGGCGCGAATGATTCCGTCAATCGTGCTCTGGCCCGTGCCGTAACGGTTGTCGAACATGTGCTTCGTGTTCGCCTCGTTGACGGCGATGATCGGATACCTCAACGCGCCGTCCGCCGCCATGGCCTGCAGCCGAATCACGCCTGTCGTGGTTTCCTCCGTACCGCCAATGACGTTTCTGATGAGGTCGGTCCGTTTCGTATGCAACACGCCAACTGTGTCCGCCCCGTCGTCCATCGTCATCGTCGGATGCGCATCGAGCGCGGCGAGTATGTGATTGTAATAAGTCTTGTTGTTCTCGCCTTTGATGGCGAACACGGAGATCCCAAAATCCTTCACCAACGAAGCCGCCGCGTCGTCCTGCGTCGAGAGCGGATTCGACGCGCAGGCAACGACCTTCGCGCCGCCTGCCTGCAACGTGCGCAGCAGATTGGCAGTTTCCGTGGTGATGTGCAGGCATGCCGCCAGCGTCTGGCCTTTGAGCGGTTTCTCTTTGGCGAACCGGTCACGGATCAGCGCCAGCACCGGCATATAATGATCCGCCCATTCGATGCGCAACCGCCCATGGGCAGCCAACGAAATGTCTTTCACGTCATGCGATACTTTGATTCCCATTGTGTGATCTCCTGCAAATCGGCGGTTCGTCCACGAATCGCCGGGCGCGCGAAAGGTAGCCGCACACGCCAGCCAAATCAACGAAAAACGCCCGCAGCTACCGTTGCGAAGGTGCTTGAGAACCGCCACTGAATGGATTATGTACAAGCCATGACAGATATTGCCAATGCGGTTGAAGCCATACGAAAAGCTTTGGGCACCCACGAAGCCGTCTCCGAGTACGTTGCAAATGTCAGCCAATTCGTCGCCCTGTTGCACGAGAAAGACGCGGCCCGGAAGGTCGGCGGGATGAGAGCATTCCTACAGACGTATGTCGTGGAACATTTTGCGTTCGAGGAGAGCACTGTCTTCCCGTCAATACTGGCCGTTGACCAGCGCCAAACGACCAAGAACCTCATCGCCGAACTGCTGGTAGAGCACGTGGTCTTGCTGCAGGACACGAAAGCGCTGAACGAGATGCTGCTGCAAGGGAATCTCAGTGATGGCGAGTACGTGGTGCGGGTTGAGCAAGCCTTCCGAGCGTTCTTCGGTAAACTGCAGAAACACGCCTCAAAAGAGGATACCATCTTCATGCCACTCCTGATGAAATACGATCAGAAGTAGCCCAAGTTCCTAACCCTCGCATCTCGCGCCCCGCCCGCTCGCAATTCCGATTAAAACCGGCTACGATTACTGCATGGCATTCGCGTTGGGGCAACTGCGACTTTCGTCCAATCTGTTTCTTGCGCCATTGGCGGGGTACACCAACCTGCCCTTCCGTCTGATCATTCGCGAGATAGGCGGGGTCGGCTTGTGCACAACCGATTTGGTCAATGCCCGTTCGCTGCTGGAGAAAAACCGCAAGGCGCTCCAACTGATCCAGACCCGCCCCGATGATCATCCGTTGGCTGTCCAACTGTACGGCACAAAGCCCGAAGAAATGCGCGACGCCGCGGTCCTGCTGCAATCGCGCGGCGTGGACGTGGTGGACATGAACATGGGTTGCCCCGTGCGCAAGGTCTGCCGCAACGGTGGCGGCTCGGCGTTGATGAACGACATCGCCGCCACCGCCAGCCTCGTGAAGACCGTGGTGGACGCCATAAAGATTCCAGTCACCTGCAAAATGCGGCTCGGCTGGGATGACGCCAACATTTCCGCGCCCGATCTCGCCCGCGCGTTAGAGGACGACGGCGCAGCGGCAATCATCGTGCACGGTCGCACCAGGCAACAAGGTTTCTCGGGCCGCGTGAATCTCGCGGGCATCCGCGCCGTCGTGCAATCGGTGAAACGCATCCCCGTCGTCGGCAACGGCGACGTCACCTCGCCGCAAACCGCGAAACGCATGTTCGACGAAACCGGCTGCGCCGCCGTCAGCATCGGACGTGGCGCTTTCTACAATCCGTGGATCTTTCGTCATATCGAGCACTATCTCGCCACCGGCGAGTTACTCCCCGAACCGACCTTTGACGAACGCCTTGCCGTGATGCGTCGTCATCTCGATCTCATGGTGGAAGTCTTCGGCGAAGACATAGGTTGCCGCATGTTCCGCAAAGTCGCCGTGCAATACTCGAAACGATTTGGTTCTGCCTCGGAATTCAATCGCCGCGTGGTGAAATTGAATACGCGCGCCGGGTTTGACGACATCATCACCGCCTACCGCCAGTGGCTAGCCAAGTTCATGGAGAACCCAGATAACCTGAAGCGCAGCCACAAACTTCGCACACTGGAAGAAATATCGACGATTACGGTGCCGAAAGGCCCGAACGCGTTGTGGTAGTTTTCGACTGTCAATGGGCGGGCGTGGAGCGGCCGGCCTTGCGCGCGGCGGCTTCCATCAAAATGAAGAACGCCTGGCCTTCCGCTGAGACGCCCGGCCGGTCGAAGTGCGGCGCGCCTGCCACGCCTTGGACAAATCCGAACTGGTCCACCTTGGCGCGCACCGCCGCGCGCAGCTGATCGGCGCGGGCCAGATAACTCTCCGGCAGCCACCCGCCGCGCACACTTTCGTAAATGGCATACGCCAGCATCGCTGCCAGGTTGGTTTCAACGAACGAGGACGGATTGTCCACGTCGTTGTAAAACAATCCGTCTGGACGCTGG
>Ga0182017_10000086_pt1 | contig 68207 bp, 53 predicted proteins | sample 712E3DmetaG_FD_120492 | JGI IMG/M metagenome (GOLD analysis project Ga0182017, IMG submission 120492) | Permafrost microbial communities from Stordalen Mire, Sweden - 712E3D metaG | ecosystem: Environmental > Terrestrial > Soil > Wetlands > Permafrost | place: Sweden: Stordalen | collected... | reverse complement strand
TTTATAATTTAACGGAAAATGTCGAATGTCACTAAATGTGACGTTCGAGCATGAAGGCTAAAAGAGGTTTTTCCAGAGAGAAAGCCTATAAGTCACGAGTGGAATTTATGCAACACTGGGGTCCAGTTGGTTGTCCAAGAGGTATTGGTGTTGGATTCCCACTAAGAATTATTGTCGGTATGGCGGTCTTTGTGTCATTGCCGAGCGCATCGGTAACGGTTACAGAAGTACTGCAAGAAACACCCGGGACTAATCCGTCGACGTTCCACATTTCTACTACTATTTTAAAAGGCCGGCCGGCAATAATAGAATCGGCGGGGCTTGCCAGTTGTATAGAAATTCTCGATGGACTCGCCGTTGTATCTTGGGCGTCTGCTTGTAAAAACAGTGCTAACAGCAGGCTAAACACGACCAGGAACTTAATTTCAGAATACTTTGACATAAAGCAACCTCCTTATACCGCAATAGAAAGATATTTTATATCAATAGTCGTCAATGAAATAAAAAAGTTCTTTCATTTTACTAAGTACAATAAAAAAATGCCCATCTTCCCTTGGTATTACCGGGAAAACGGGCATTTTAACTATGAGCTAGGAAGGGTTCGAACCTTCGACTCTCGCCTTAAAAGGGCGAAACGTTTTTGCAAAAAGTCCCGATTTTAATTCAAATTAAGCGATTTTCAAGGGAAGGGCTTCAAAGTGTCCGGTCTGAGTGTCCGGTTTACTTTGAAAAATAATGCTTTGGGCGATTTCTTTTTGTGGGGTATTCCAATAGATTGAAAGCATATCGTGGGTCCATCCGGCAACCGCAATTACAAAGCTCCGGGGATTCCCCGCTGCGATTAATTTTGATACCGCCTGATGCCTCAAATCATGAATCCTTAAAGCGCCTATCGGCTTCCCCTCCTGATCAAAGAGATTGTCCAGGCCCGCCATTTTAACCGCTCTTTCCCATTCCTTTTGAATAAATCCAAGCGGTTTGTACTGGCCTGCTATTTCCCGATAAAAAAGCCATGGGGAAGGATTTCGGCAAAAATATTGCGCCATGCTTTCAGGAACGGGCTTAGAACAGGGTTTCCCGTTTTTGGTTAAACTACCGGGAAGAGTAATGACCTTTGAAAAAGCATCAAAGCACTCACGCCCAGCTCGAAGCATTTCGCCTTTGCGACAGGGCACTTCCAAGGAGTAACTTACAAAGGGGAGAATTGACGGGGAAACTTCCTGGACAGCTTTGCGCAATTTTATTTCCTGTTCTGCCGTCAAAGTCACCCATCGAGGTTGTTCTTTTTCCTTGGAAATCCCCTTGAGCGGATTTTCTTTTATTCGTTCTTCCTTTACGGCAAAATTTAAAGCCGCGTTTCCAAAAACCTTAAGCTTATTAATTGCCGCAACCGTAAAATGTTCACCTGTGCGTGAAGAGTTACTTTTACGCTCTAACCGGATAAATTCCTTAAAAACCTTTGAAAGCCTATCAAGGGAAGTCGCTCCAATTGTTCTAAGCCGGTTAAAGTATGAATCCGCCCTGCTCTTGCTCAAATCATTATTGGCAAGGTAGAAATCTATGGCCTCGTTAAATGTGTTGAAATCGGTGACTGTCAAAGAACACGGTTCTTTTTCAGCGTGCGCCTGTAACTCCGTTCGAATTTCCCAAGCCCGCGCTTCCGCCGCTTTTTTCCCACCTTTTATTTCCTCGCGCTTCCGGTATTCTTTGCCGTTTTTCCATACTCGGATATCGAGAGAAAACAAGTCGGGTTTAATCTGCTTTATGCTCATGTGAAAAATCTTTCTACATGAGCACGACACGACGATAATATACGACAGAATACGCTATAAATCAACATTCTATCTTAAAAGATTTCCCGATAAAATCCGTTTTTGAATTTCCACGCGGGGGAACCGGTTTAAGCGGCCACATTTCACAACCGGAATACGTCGCTGCAAAACCCACTTTTCGATGGTCCTAAGAGGTACACGAAGCATTTGGGCCATTTCAAAGGGCGTGTATAGTTCCGGTTCCGGCGCTGCTAGTTTATTTGTGCGATTGCATGCCTCATTGCTGGTGTCACCTTCATTTCTATCCAGTTGCCTGGTCTCTTGTTTCGGGAGATAGGTCAATCTTTCCCCGCCTGTACTTTTATGTACTTCGTCCATGATTTCTTCCTTTTTGAAATGATACTAATTTCTTTACAATATGCATTAGTTTTTCGCGATCCTTTATTCTGTAAAGACCGAATAATTTTTTTCCTTTTTAAAAGATATTCTCTTATTCAAGCAAGAGTTGTCCGTGGGTAAGCAGCTGCTTTTCAATGCTTACCTTCCGAAACATCCACCGTGCCCCCATTCGGATGCTGCCGGGTATTCGACCTTTATCGTTATGCTTTCTTAAAAAATTTTGGGATACACCTAACCATTGTGATAACTGTGAAAAGTTAAGATATTCACATTCAATATTACTCCCTGTTTCCTTCTTCTTGCTTTGCATAACATGTCCTTTCTAAGTTTTTTGAAAATAGTTAGGTTTGGTTAGGAATACTTATTTACCTTCTTATACTCCCGCGTAGCCTCTTGAACTCTATTTAATGCTTGAAATTAATCATCTTTCCAAATGCGATCAATCTTCCTTATTCCAATGCCATTTAAACATGCTTTTTTAGCTAATTCTCCTATAAAACCAAAGCAATCAACAGTAAATTTTTTTATGAATAAACTCAGCGTTCCTTAGCAAGTTATGCCACGTTACAATCTAAGGTTTTCTAAGGGTTTTAAGAACGAAAATAAACGCACCTTACCTTTTCTTGCTCATTTTTTGTCATGAACCTGAGCTTTTCTAATCAACATTGACAATTCACGCAAAAGTTGCTAATAGTTGCCATTTTGAGCCTGTTTATATTCTCAAGAAACCTCTTCTACGAACGCTTTCGGGGCTCTAAAATCTCGAATAAGGTGCCTACCCTTGGTATGACAGGGGTTGGGATCATAGCCCATTCTAAATGGGAAAAGCTTGCATCTTGGGGCTGTACATTTTGGAACTTCCTGGACGTGCCCACCTAAACATTCGATACAATGAGTGTGAACTGCCTTTAAAACATCCTTTTTTGTCATAAAATTTTCCTGAGCTTAGTTCATTGAAGTTGTTACACATTATTGTGCCTCAGATTGTTACACAAATGGGTTATAATGGGTCATGGCGGCTTCCATGGTAAAAACCTGTAGCCGTTGGCGTGGCGAGTTCCGAACGTTCCAGACTGGCCATGCATGATTCTTATTAGTCCTGCCGCTTCCAATTTATTGAGTGCCCTTAAAAGGCTCATTGGATCAAGATTGCGGCGGTCATCTTCCAACAGCCGGGCCTGAAGCGTTCGTATGCCGACATAAATAATGTTTTTCGCATTTTTTTCAATTTGAATTTTGGAAAGACTTTTCAATAGTAACCCCATCAAATAACCATGCGGTCGATATTCTTTTTCAAGAAAAATCATCGCCTCTGAAAGGGAAAAGGGCAATGTCATTTCACCACAGTACGATTGAGGTCTGAAAGCACACCAATTATTGTGGAAAATGCAATAATCTTCCAGGGCTTTGCAGCCAAGTTTACATTCACGCTTGAAAAACCAATCTACAAAATCACATAGTTGACGTTTTGCATCACCGTCAGATAAAATCCGGTAACTTTTTTGATTCCAATGCAAAAGAGCCATTTTGATTTCCGGTTTTTCAATTCCTAATCTGTTTAGTTCAAAAATTATTGCGTATGTCATTTTTTTTAAATGGTCTTTATCCTGCGCGCCGTTCTCAAAAGCAGCCTTAACACATGGGCGCATCTTGTTTATTATTTTTTCGTACACAATAAATTCCTTCCAGCAAAGGAAACCGGGAAGCGAGAGGTGCTGGCCTCTCGCTTTTCGCTCTAGCGCTATCCCGGATTTATGTATTTGTTGACGTTGCTGTCCTTTTCATCCCTGCCTCTGCTTCACTCATTGCTCGCTCTAACTTACTCCGTTCTTTGTCCGTGAACTTAAGAAATCCGTTAAGCTTTGACGAAGCAACCCCAGGCGAAACCCCTAATGCATTTCCAACCTCACGGTTTGTCCATCGAAGCCGCCGTTTTCTTGCAAGCAAATCAAGCTGCTGTTCAAAGACCATTATTATCTCCTTCTCCAATTTACCGTTGATAATAAAACTCGAATTAAATATATCCTATTATTTACTTTGGCGAAACTATGACTTTTACATTTAGAAATAAAAAAGCCTGTTCTTCATAGAGGAACAAGCTTGCAATTTTGGCAGAAAGTGTCAGCAGTTATGTCAGTAACCGTCAGCAATCAGGGCAGATTTTATTTTACTCTCACATTTGTTTTTTATACAATACCTTCCCCTTATAATTTTCTTTATTAAAGGGTTATCCTTTTTTTGTTCGGACGCAAGGAAACGGTAAAGTTTTCGGTCACTGACAGGAAATTTTTTCATTAAATCATCAATTTTTAATGTTTGGCCATATCCATTTGGCTTAAATCCTTTTTTATTTATTTCGATAGATTGAATATTGTTATTAAATGTTGGATGCTTATAGACCTCCCAATAATCAACATGTACTTCTATTTCATCCCCTATTTTAGGTGAACCAGATCCAAATTTGACATCTACTACAGCTTCATTTTGATCTTTAAGTCCAAGCTTGTCTGCCTGTTTTTCAATATCCTTATAAAATGTTTCCATATCCTTTAGGAATTTAATTTTAAATATTTTCTTCACTTTAATTTTTGGCACAGATGCCATATTCAATATTCTACTCTCGCAAAGTTCTTTTCAATAAAGATAGGTAGAGAAAGAAACTGGTACGGTACCGGCTTTTCAGCCCGTCGGCTTATCTCTCCCTGGATAGAAAATAGTAACCAGTGGCGTTATTCGACCAGTCTTTTATTTTCTTGAAAATAAACGTGTGGAAGTGGATTTTTGAGCGAAGGATTAATTTACTTGGGTTGGAGTATGTATTTCACATACCATTCAAATACTGGATAATTTTGTTCAAACCAGATAGGATATTAACTCATCATTTCTAAGCCGTGAGCGCATACACCATGTCGCCAACAAACCGTCGGAATGAATCATTTTCCACGAATTGCTTATAAACCTGTGTGTCGTCTTTGAGCAAGAGTTGCATCACCTTGCCAAGTGCATGGTCATGCGCCATGCGCGCCGTGTGGGGCGTGTTCTCCTTGGCGTTCTGGTATGCGGTATCAGCGGCGACCTGTGGGGCGATGTCGTCACGGATGCGCTTAACTACACGGTCAGAATCGGTGAAAAGTGTGCTGAATTGATCGTTGAATTTCCTTATAATATTACTCAGAAGGTCAAGCTCTGGTTCCGGCCGGTGGCCGCCGACATCGGTCGGAATGGGTTTTATTTCCGCGTTTTTATCTTCCAACGATATATTCTGCACGGCCTTTTTCTGGACACGGTAGCTATCCATGTCTATTGTTTCGATGATACCTTTGGCCAGGTCCTCCTCTTTCGGTGTCGGCAACTTGGTGATTAGTAGATTGAGCAGGATCGACAATTTCTCCCATTCCCGGTTTGTACCAAGCATAACCGAAGCGAGAAAATCATAGGTCCGGCAGAAAATCTTTGCCTTCCCCTTGAATTCAACCTGCTGGTCCTCATCCAGCGTGTCCTTATATACTGCCACACACCTATCGAGTATCGGGTCAAGCTTGTCGCGTTCAGCTCCTCCGAGGAACAACTCGACAAACTGCTGTACCTGGTCAGGCGTGTACACCTGCGCATTGTCGAGCGCGGTCTTCAGGTCGTGCAGCTTGTTGGGATCGGTCTCTTCGCTGAGCAGCGTGGTACGGTAATAATCCTGGAACGCAAAAGTAATCGCCTTGCTGTTGTTCTGAAAGTCCAGCACAAAGCAGTCGTATTTCTGCGGGTGTGCGCGATTCAGTCGGGACAGCGTCTGCACAGCCTTTATCCCGGCAAGCGGTTTATCCACGTACATCGTATGCAAAAGCGGCTCATCGTAGCCTGTTTGAAACTTATCGGCGCATATGAGAAATCGATAAGGATCGGACTGGATTTTCTCGGCAATATCACCGCTGGAAAAACCATTAAGCGATGCCTCGCTCACTTTCGCGCCACCGTATTCGTGCTCACCGGAAAATGCGACGATAGCCTGATACGGGCTCTTCCGTTCCACGAGGTACGTTTTAATAGCATGATAGTATTGGATCGCGCGTTCAATACCGCTGGTCACCACCATTGCCCGGGCCTGACCGCCTATCTTCACGGGCGCGAGTACCTGTTCATGAAAGTGGTCAACCATGATCTCGGCCTTGAGTTTGATCGCATGGTCGTGGCTCTCAACATAGCGGCGCAGTTTTTTCTTTGCCTTCTTGGTATCGAACATCGGGTCATCTTCGACCTTTTTTACCAGTTTGTAATAGCTGTCTACCGGAGTGTAACTCTTGAGCACATCGAGGATAAAACGCTCCTCTATCGCCTGCTTCATCGTGTAACAGTGGAACGGCTCGTGTTTGACCTTGCCTTCCGCATCAGGCGGCAGCGGCTCCCCGAACATTTCCAGTGTCTTTGGCTTGGGCGTGGCGGTAAAAGCGAAATAACTGGCATTGGTCAGCATCTTGCGCGCCGCCATCCGTTTTTCGAGTTCCGCGTTTACGGTGTCTTCGGGGTCCGGCTTATTGTGCTCGTCCTCGTCGCCCAGTGCTTCACTTATTGCAGCCGAGGTCTTTCCACCCTGGCTGGAGTGTGCTTCGTCGATGATGATGGCAAAGGACTTACCGCCCTCATGGGCAATTTCGTCAAGGATAAAGGGAAACTTCTGCACCGTAGAGACGATGATCTTCTTGCCTTCCTCGATGAATTTGCGCAGGTCGCCCGATCGTTCCGCATGACCCACTATGGCTCCGACCTGCATGAACTGCTTAATCGTTTTCTGTATCTGGTCATCGAGAATACGCCGGTCAGTGACCACAATCACCGAGTCAAAAACTTCTTTGTCGCTGCGTTTGACACCGATGAGCTGATGCGCGAGCCATGCGATTGAATTCGACTTACCGCTTCCCGCCGAATGCTCGATGAGATAGCGCTTACCCGATCCACGGAACCGCACATCGATCAATGCTTTCCGCACAACACCGAGCTGGTGGTAACGCGGGAACACCTGGTTCCGTTTTTTCCTGCCGGTTTTGGAGTGTTTCTCCTCAATGATCTGCGCGTAATTCTCAAGAATGTCGGTCAGTCCCGCAGGCGTGAGCACCTCTTTCCACAGATAATCAACTTTTAATCCAAGCAGATTGGGCGGATTACCCGCGCCATCATTATAACCTTTATTGAATGGCAGAAACCACGATGCTTTTCCTTTAAGCTCGGTACACATATATACTTCGCAGTCGTCAACGGCAAAATGGACCACGCAACGCCCGAAGCCAAAGAGCTTCTCGCGCTGGTCCCGGTCCCGGCGATACTGCTCCACCGCGTCTTCAACATTCTGCTTGGTGAGGCTGTTCTTCAATTCAAAGATGATGATAGGCAGACCGTTGACAAACAAGCAAAGATCAAGCGCGCGGCGTGTTTCATCATTGCTGTAGGCAAGCTGGCGTGTTATTGAAAAACGGTTCTGTGCATTGAGTGCCGTTGCCTTGGTGTTACCTTCAGATGGCGTACCATAAAAAAGGTCAAAGTGGCCGGCTGGATGGTGGTCGATTCCCTTGCGTAACACATCAATGACACCGCGTTTGCCGATTTCGGACGATAGGCGCGTGAGAAAATTGAGGCGGCTGATATCTTTCTGGTTGTTGGGATCAGCCATCGCCAGTTTTTTGAAAGTGTCGGGCTGGGTGGTATGAAGAAACGCAAAGAGTTGCGAAACATCGAGTGCTTGAGTGCGGTCAAAATCCTTTGCGCTGCCCGCGAAGTATCCGGTTCCACCATAAGGCGGGGGCGGCTCAGCCACGGAACCAGATGGGACATTAAACCCGTCCGTGCCGGTCATGTGGCGCATGATGAGTGATTCAAGGCCTTTTTCGGTGGTATCGGTTGTCATGCGGCGATCTCCTCGTCAGAGGATACAATATCTTCCGCCAGTTCGTCAATATTTTCAAGGGTTTCGGGTAAGGGTTCATCGGGCAGTTTTGCCGCTGCCTCGCGCACATCAAGTTTGCCGGTGACGACGTCGGCGACGAGGCGGGTGCGGTATTCGCGGAGGAGGAGGATTTCGCGTTCGAGACGAGAGATGGCGGATGCCAATGGTTCGATCTGAGTTTTAATTATTACTTTCAGATCAAGTTGTTCCGCTTTCGATAGAGGAACAACAATCCGAAGACGTGCTAATACACTTTCTGCAATAGCCGGATAAGCGATACCTATCGAATTAGCCGTCACTTGATCGACAAAACTGGCATCTTGAAGAATATAGTGCAAATACTCTGGATCAAGATCTGAGTTAGGAGAACAAACTGCAAATCCAGTCGAGGCAATTAAATTTTGTGCATCTTTCCCAACAAACCATACAGCTTTAAGATACGTGCGAACTGTCGAAATAATCGTATCACCGGCTGAAAGCACTCGCCTTGCTCTTGATGGTGCTTTCGAAAAACGTATTGTTTCTGGATCTTTTACCAATTTCCCCGTCTGGACACATCCGATATCGATGTAGCGGAATTCATAAGCAGGATCAGTCGTTTCTCCAAGAGTACGATCATTAATTTTTACAAAATGTTTCAGAGGTTTGACCACCCAATGGTCTGGAATCTCCCCAAACAACGGAATCCCTGAAGCCTTCATCTTAACCTTCGGATCATTCCCCTTGGTGACAGCGCGGTGGATGATGGCCTGTTTCTGCTCCGTGAGCAGCGCGATAATTTTGTGTTTCGCTTTGATCGCCCGATCAAGGCGGTGGTTCGACCAGTTGAGAAACTTGACAATTGCGGCTTGTTCGGAGATAGGGGGAACTGGGACTAAAATGTCATAGAAGTCGTCTGTATAAAGGCGCCAGAAGCCTTCTACAATCCCCTTGGCCCGTCGGCGGAGCTCCTGACCACAATAAGGTGATCTATAAAGAAAACAAAAATATTGGGAACTTACATTACCGATAGGTCGAAATACCGTATAGTCAGGACTTACCAGCCCATGCATTGGTGATAAAGCGAGAACACCCAGGTGTGCTTTTAAACGGTTGAGCACAAGGTCGCCGAGTTCGCAAATCTTTCCCCCAACATTTGATTCAGCAACAAGTGGTTGTTCGTCTATCTTTGAACTTGGAATAAGTCCATGTTTTTGGCTCATTGACAACCGTGTTTCGGTACCCGTTGTTGAACGCTTATCGGTTTCCAGAAACAAATATTTTGACCGTCGCGTTTCCCAATGTTTAGGTACCATTCCTAACCACGGCAACCTCGACTCTATATATTCCGGATAGGGCTTCAGGTTAGCAATCATTGTTTTTTCACCCACCGCACACCTCCGCGATGAGTTTCTTTACCTGCGCCATATCAAGCCCGCTTTCGGCAGAGTCCATCGTCGTAACAAGCATCGGATCTCCGGCTTTTGATTTATCAACAAGGTGTATTCCATTCGCGCGATACCACGCGAGCTTTTTCTCCCAGCTTGCGCGGTAGTCTGGTTTATTCAGCATACCGAGGTGCTCCCAGTAAACCGTGCGGCCGGAGATTTCGTCTTCTATGGTAAAATCCGGGTAGCGGGTCGCACCGCCGAGCGTCAGCTCTTTTTCGTATTCAAAGGCAACACCGGATGAAATGAACGCCTCGGCGATGAGGAGTTCGGATTTGGAGCGTACCGCCAATCCCTTGCTCGTCCGGTGAATCAGTCCTTCCTGCAGGAATAGGCTGTCTTTTGCCAAGGGGAATTCGACCATTCTGCAATCCGATAGAATATTGGTGCGACGGCGCGCGGTTTCGCTTCGATGGGGTGCGGAAAAATCCTTGAGCAGGCTGCGCTGCCCCTGGTGCATAATTATTATCCGGTATTTGTGACGTGTCAATGCCGTATAGATAAGTTCCCGCGAAAGAATCGGGTGTCCTTCTGGAAGAACAAGAATTACAAGACCGAACTGACTGCCTTGCGCTTTATGCACGGTAAGAGCGTACGCTAGTTCAAGCGCGGCATCACCCTCCTCGCGGAAATCGCTGCCATAAAAATCGTAGGTGTAGCCAGTCTGCGATGAGAACTCCACTTTGAGAATTTTCGGAAAGCCCTTCATTTTCTGGGTCTTCCACTGGCCTACCGCGATGCCGATTTCGCCGTTGGCGAGATAGCCTATCGCGCCTTCAGGCGGATAAACGCGCTTGCCATCGCGGCGGTGGTTGCTGAGGTTGATCACCTTGTCGCCATAGATGATTCGTTCCGCACCCATAGGCTTGGGGATCGGACGGTTCCAATGCCGGGTTGTCAATTCCATGAAACCGGCACGAAAGCGTTCATGGATCTGGCGGTTGATATCACCCACACCAAAAGGCATACCGCGCAGGGGACTCAGGATTTGCCAGGCGTCAATTTCTTTCACCGAACCTAATACGCCATCTCTGGTCGCATTGAAATAGTCATATTTTTCTGTAACAACTGCTCCGAGGGCATGGTTGAAACCACGCTGGTCGTCAATTCCCTTCAGTTTAAGTTCATCGGCAAGCACTTCAAGCAGTTTCGGCTGGAAATCATCGGGCTTTTCCCACTTTACAAAACGGATCGTTGAAAATTCTTCATCACCTGCGCAAAAAATATCGTCTTCACCCGCTGACGGCGGCATTGTACTGAACCATCTTGCGAAACGCAGATCCGGCCGATCCGCTCCGATCTGACGCCGCTCTATGGTGAGTTCGGCGTATCCAGGTGCAACACGGGGAAATAGTGATTCGTAATCTTGAGGCTGGAGCTTTGCGATAATATCAACAAACGGCCGTCCCGCGCCGATGGGTGGCAGTTGTGCCGGGTCACCAACGAGGATTAGCCGTTTAATACCCTGCAAGGCATCAAGCAACGCTCCCAGCATATCTTCAGTAAGCATCGAAGCTTCATCGATAATTACCGTACCGAAACCCGTTGCTTTTGAATAATCACTCATGTGGTAACGACCGGTTTTTCCATCATAGCGACCATGCAAAAAAAGAAATTGTGCAATCGTCTGCGCCGTTGTACCGGCCCCACCCGCAAGCTGCTGCATTCGGACACGCGCCTTGCCTGTCGGGGCAAGAAGTAGTATTCCATGATTTTTAATTTCAGGGTTATCGCAGAGAATCCCAAGCACCGAGGTTTTACCGGCACCAGCCGGACCTGCCAGCACGGAAAAACGCGATTCGGCAAGTTCAGCCAGGGCTTTTACTTTTTCCTCGCGTGCACGCAATTCCTCATCATCTTTCGACGCACCGAATTTTGCGGCAAGCAGTTTTGACCAATTGGCAGTTAGGGTATGCCGCGATCCGCCCACTCTTCCGAGCACCTGTTTCCTTACAAGCTCGCGTATGGCTCTGTAACGGTCAAGCTGGAGAGCGACCTGACCGCCCATTTCAATGGAGACGACTTCCGGCGCCATCTCTGAAACACCTGCTGCGAGGATGTCGGCGGTTACCGGGCACTTCGGAGATACGGCGGTTTCTCGAATCGATTCGGCAAGTGCACCGGCAAAGTCAAGTGTGTGCCCTTGATCAGCAGCTTTTTCAAGCGACTGGATGGCAAATGCACGCACACGCCTTTCATCGACCGCTGAATCAAGGCGTGATGGCGGTTCGAGAGGGTGCAGAAGACGAACGGTATCTTCAGGAAAGATCCCGCGGTCCACAGTCATTAGGTGGATACCATCAGGATCATGACGGCTGATCTCGTAAATGCGATAAGGGTTCTGAACTAACTCGTTGTCGGTTACAATCCAACCCTGTTTCCGCCGTGAATCGTCATCATAAAGCAATTGCGCCTGATCTACGGAAAGCTCAAATCGGCTTAACAGGTGTAAAAGAGTTCGGCGTTGTTTGGGAAGGTTTTTCCAGGTCGGGGATAGTTCCTTGAAATCGAGTTGCAGTTCTTTTGTAAGAACGGATGCGGGGCTATTGAATGCTTTGTCAACTAATGGCCAGGGATCTGCATTTTCACCGGCTTTGTTTTGCAGCGCATGGGCAACAAAAAGCCCGCGCGATAAACCGAAGGCGCGCAAAACCGCACCAAGACCAGGAAACGGGCCCCGCACTTTCCAGAGACGCACGAGTTCATCGTGCAGCCACTGGCGCTGCCAACCGGTTGCAATACCGAGATCCGTCTCGATACGGGAAAGCGCAGCTTCCATTGAAAGAAGCGCGGAGATCGCACCGTCATGAGAAACAAGTTCGCTGCCGTAGGAAAATTCGTTCCAATGTTCCGACGGCGCATGAGCGGTATAGAGCGAAAGGTCAAGCGAAGGGTCCTTGTCGGCCATGGAAAGGATTTCATAATATGGCATTAAAAATCCGTCCCTTCCCTTAGGCCGGATGGAATGTTGAACCGGACGTTCCCAGAGCATACCACGCATGCCTTCACCGCTACGCTTATATTCTGTCAATTTACCGATATTCCTTATTCGCCCGGCTCCAATAAGTATCCGGCCCGTTTCCTCGATGAAAGGAACGTGCTTGGCATAAAAGAAACTGAGGGATTCCTCGCAGCGGAGATGAGCGGCAAAACCGTCGAGCAATGCGGTTTGATTCTGCGCTTCGTGTACCCAGCCACTTTCATACCCGAGGTCGGGTTCACGTGACTCGTCAACATCCAATTCATACCGGTCACCGAGTTCCTTAAGCTGATCGCTCATCATCCAGAGAAAAGGAACGACCCCGACAGAATAGGCCGGATAGCGCTGAGGGGTATCCATGAAGTGGCCATATTTTTCGGGATTTTTCTTTGCCAGCGCGTGATGTTTCAGCGGCTCCATTTCAAACGGTGCCATGAATGTGGCACGCTCTTCGATACAGCTTGGCCATTGTTCGCGGGGAATTTCTTCCAAAGATTTGCCGGAGAGCGGAAGTTCGGCCACCTCATTTTTTGCGGCAGCGATCCGTTTCAGTTTGGCGCAAGCGCCATTAAGCTGGGGTGCCTTGCAAATGACACCCGTCCATCCGGCATCGTGCCACGGCACGCGGATAGAAAGGTGGCGAAGGGGATAATCCATTATTTACCCTTTCCCAGTAGCAACCCATCCAGCAGTCCCTCTGCCTCTTTTTCAACGGTAAGAATATCAGCGCTGATCTCCTCAAGCGTCCGTAGCGGCTGCGGCTTGTAAAAATGTCTGGTAAAACTGATTTCGTACCCGATCTTTTCTGCGCCCTTTTTTATCCATGCGTCGGGTGTGTATGGTAATACTTCGCGGCGGATGAAGGCCTCGATACCGCCTTCTTCGAGAAGCGGGACCTGCTCAGTATCCCGGAGGTCGGAGTCGGGTTCGTATTCGACGATGCAACTTTTTTTATCAACGGTCGTCTCATACATTCCATAGAGCGGGTCGGCTTTGACTTTGCCGGGCTTGTGCACCTTGGCGATAACCGGGGGTGCGGTCTCCACACGCAAGCTTACGGCTTTCAGTATCAGTTTAAGGTCAGCGGCAGGAAGCTTGATATCGAGTTTCTCCAATGCGGCATCGACCCGGTCACGGAAAACATTATGGTCCTCAAAGAGATTCCCGCTGAGTTCCTTGCGCAGGGTATTTGCGGTTTCAACGAGTCGGCCATCGCGTTCCCATGAATTCGGATCGAGCAGTTTCTTTTTCTTCTTCTCGGGCAGACCTTTTTTTGCACTTCCACTTTCTTCGTCGTCGCTTTCTTCCGCGTCCCCACCCCAATCGGCAAGACGTTTTTCCATCTTAGCGGAAATTTTGGAAAATCCTTTAAAGAGGTCATCACCGAATTCATCATAAAGTACGGTGCGTATATCCTCGTCACCGGATGCAAAGCGCAATGTTTCGATATTTTTAATAGAGAGTTGACTGTGCAGACGTAGAGGCCTTTCGACCACGACTTTCCAGTAACCAAAGGCGGCGTTCGGGAATATCTTCGACTCGGGCGTTTCTTTGAACTCAAGAAATGTCCGGCTGATGCGTTCAATGTCGTCGGGCGCAAGTTCACAGTTCTTCTTGCCGAGGTTCTTGCGCAGCGGCTTGAACCACTGTGTCGCGTCGATTAGTTGTACCTTGCCTTGGCGGTTCGCAGGCTTCTTATTTGACAGCACCCAGATGTAGGTTGCGATACCGGTGTTGTAAAAGAGATTGAGCGGCAGGGCGACAATGGTTTCAAGCCAGTCGTTTTCAATAATCCAGCGGCGGATATTGCTTTCCCCCTGACCTGCATCACCTGTAAACAGCGACGACCCGTTATGGACTTCAGCGATCCGGCTACCGAGAGTCGAACTATGGTTCATCTTTGAAGCCATATTGACAAGGAAGAGCAACTGGCCATCGCTTGACCGGGTAACCAGGGATAATTCTTCACTCTTATGCATCACCTTGAAGCGAGGGTCCCGCATTCCGTCCTTGCCGCCCATTTTTTCAAGGTCATTCTTCCAGCTCTTGCCGTAGGGTGGATTGGAGAGCATGAAATCGAACTCCTGCGCCGGAAAAGCATCGTGCGACAAGGTGGACCACTCTGCACCGCCTACAATGTGGTCCGCGCTCTCACCTTCACCTTTGAGCAACATGTCGGCCTTACAAACTGCATAGGTCTCTGGGTTGATCTCCTGCCCGAAAAGGCGAGTGTTAATCTGTAGATTGCGCTTTTTTGCAATCTCCATAGCCGTTTCTTCACCTACAGTTAGCATACCGCCAGTCCCGCAAGCATCGTCCAGGAGCAGGTATAAACCGGATTTAATTTGAGATTCGACTGGGAGAAATACGAGATTCGCCATTAACCGTACTGCATCACGCGGAGTCCAGTGTTCACCCGCCTCCTCGTTGTTTTCTTCGTTAAACTTACGCACCAATTCTTCAAAAACCGTGCCCATCGCATGGTTGTCAATGCTGGCCGGAGAAAGATCGACTTCGGGGTCGAGGAACTTATTAATCAGTGCACCCAGTGCGTCGGCTTTGGAAAGGGTTGACAACTGGTTCCTGAACTTGAAGTTCTCGATAATATCCTGGACATTGGGCGAAAAACCATTGAGATAATCCTCAAAGTCGGCAAATAGCTGCTGTTGGGAACCACGGGATTTCAGGTCACGAAGGGTAAATCGGGATGTGTTGTAAAAAGCTTGACCAGCAGCATCGTAGAGTGCGGCACGTTGTTCGGTGATACCACTCTTGTCGAGCATCTTCTTCGTTTCGAGCACAGCCTTCTTGGTAGGTTCGAGCACCGCATCCATACGGCGGATGACACACATCGGCAGGATTACGTCTGGGTATTTACCGCGCTTGAACAGGTCGCGGAGAACATCATCAGCAATTCCCCAGATAAAAGAAACAATTTTATTATGCGTTGCTTGGTCCATCATTGTTTTTGCTCCCTAAAGGTAGGAAAGGAATAACAAACCGGAATAGTACCAGCTTTTTAGCCCGTCGGTTTATTTCTCCCTTCAAAGAAAATAGTAACCCGCCCCTTTATTCAACCAGTCATTTATTTTCTTGAAAACAAACGTATAGAGATGGGTTTTTGCGCGCAGAATCGATTTAATTAGGTTGGATGGTTATTGCTATCTTGGTTTTAATTTAAAATTCTACCTGCTTTAACATCCTTCCCGTAGTGTGTTATTAAATACGAATGTCTTTCATGGAAGCGGGGTGTAAAATATCCCATTTTTTGTCCCAGCAAAAATATTGCTCCCGCTTACTGCAAGGGCAACTCCCGAACTATCTGGTAAGCCTGAATTAAAAGAAGCCCAGCTTGTACCGTTATCGTTAGAAAGAAAGACACCGTCTATAGTTCCAGCAAAAATATTGTTTCCGCTTACAGCAAAAGATGTGACATTACCGTTCGTTAGACCATTATTGACAGCAGACCAGCTTTTTCCATTATTGGTGGAAAGGTAAATACCGTCACCACCATTTCCAATCGAAGAAATTCCTGCAAAGATATAATTACCTATTACAACAAGAGCAGTTATACTACATGTTCCAGTAGGGAGCCCGGAATTGACTGGATTCCAACTTGTTCCGTTATTAGTGGATTGAAATACACCATCTACCGAGGTTCCAGCAAAAATATTGCTGTCACTTGCTGCAAGACTTTCGATCTGCCAACATGTGAGTCCGGAATTGACAGCAGTCCAGGTTGAACCATTATTGGCTGAAAGAAAAACCCCATTTAAAGTCCCAGCAAAGATATTGTTTCCACTTGCTGTTAATGAAAGAACAGCAGAATTTGCCGGGAGTCCAGAATTAACTGTAATCCAGATATAACCGTTATTAGTGGAAAGGTAAATACCTCCACCACCAGTTCCTGCAAAGATATAATTTCCACTAATGGCAAAGGAGTAAACATCATAAGTGCTTAGGTTGGAATTTTCCGAAGTCCAACTTAAACCGTTATTAGTGGAAAGATAAATACCACCTCCAGCCATTCCGGCATAGATGTTGCCCCCCTTTACAGCAAGCGACCATACATGCCCCGAAGGCCCACCACTGGTTTGAACCCATTGATTGCTTGGCGTTTTAGATACAGGATTAGTAATACCTTTCGGATTTTTTGAGCAGACCCCATATAAAGCCAAAAATCCTAAACCAAGAATAATCTGTAATGGATTTTTTTTCATAAGAACCTTTCATCCTTATAAAGAGAACTACCTAAAAATCCCTATACGAGTAAAAAGAGGCATAACCAATAAAAGCCAAATTAGAATGAAAACAACTATTCCCTCTGAATCCCACCATTGCTTAAATTCTGGATATTCTTTCAAACGTTTCCAGAATAGGGCTGCGGTAATAATGAACGAAAGTATCAATGAACAGGTAATAAATAGAAAATTATTCATATATCAATAAAAAAAGGACGCGACTTCCATTTCATCCTGTTCTGAGGCACTGGCGTACCTGACATGCAAGACGAAAGAAAGCGCGTCCCTATTGGGACGCACGTTTCTACTCGTTCTGCATGTCTTAAAAGTGCCAGTTTTCAGAACAGAACCAAGCAAAAAAATGCGTTATCTATTTCAAATGATTCTCTTTATTTAAATTCAAATAAAATATCAATTTCCTCTCTTATAGAAATGTGTAATTGTAAAGCAATAATCACAATCGCATAAACTACATCAAGAATATAATCAATGGATTTGCTAAATAAAAAGCCGATTCCTTTGGGTTCTCAAATAATACAGAAATTCATTCGCGGATTTACCATTCCAGAATCATTATCTTGGCCATTGCTAAGAATGTACCATTATTGCCGGAATCTTTTGATCTATAGAGGGAGCATCATGCTTTTCGCTTTCCCTCCAACTTCGTAGAATGGATCGCTCCCAAACATCAAGCCAATAGAACACACCTTTTTTTCTGTAGCTTGCAGCATGTGAATAATACCAAAAAATGGAAAACCCAATCACAAATTTAATTAAACATTGAAATGAAAACAATCCATCCGCAGCTTTTAGGCCCCAATAAAACAACCCAAATGCGGGTCCTAAAATAAGCAGATTGACTATAGCAGTGACTTTTTTGAAATATATGTATTCACGATAGATTTGTTTATTCGTCCTATTGGGTACACTGGAGGAAACTCTGGCTCTGGTATCCAGAGTTTTTCCTCCGGAATAGGATATAGATATATTTTTTGTGAATTCATTTTCCTTCTCGACCTTTTCAGGTGCCCTTTTCGTTTCGGTAGCATGTTCGAGGACTCCTTTGCAAGTAGAAATAATCTTGTTTTCTTGAAACAAACTCGTTTGAACACTCTCCTGTTGACAAATATCAAACATAGGAAGGCCTTTTGTGATGGCAGGGTTGTTGATTTTGCCTTTTCTTTTACTTTCGATATTCAGCCTATCGGCTTTCACAATTTCCTCAATCATTTCCTTGGCCGCCAAGACCACGGGGTCTTCTGGTCGTGCGAATAAAAGGAAATTTTCGAATGCGTCTTTTGCCCACTCATTCCTATTGCATTTTATCTCCACACAGCCTTTAAGGAAATAGGCAAATCCACAGGTCGGATCAAGTTCCAAGGCGTGGTGAATTAACATTATGGCTTCCCCATAATTTTCTTCATTTATGAGAATTCTTGCCATTTCTACCGGGTACTTTGCTTGGTCCGGTTCAGCACGCCAGGCCTGAGAGAAATAATAGAAACCCATGCGGCGATCATTAAGCTTGGTGTAGAGCTTGGCACAGGTAAAATATAGCCCGCATTGCAGCATACCTTCTTGAGGATATTTGGTAATCCTCTTATGCATCGAATCCGCAGTGAGTTTAATTATCTCATCGGTAATATTTGCCTGGGAAAGCTCTTCTTTTAAAGGTCTGAGACAATAGTATGTTAAAGCGGAAATTGCCTTCTCATTAAGTGGATCAAGAGCAAGAATTTTTACAAGCATTTTTACTGAGGATGAATGCTCACCTTTGGAATACAGGATATGTGCTTCCTGATTATATTCTTCTGCAAGGTACTTATTCATTTCCGTATCCATGCAGACCTCCTTTTGCTTAGACCTTATAAATATAACCTTTAATTTCGACATAGGTTGTCAGAGTTAATAAAAATATTATATATTTTCAACTGCGGAAAAGACGTTCTCTCCATGACCTGAAAACCGAGGACCTTTATTTTAGCATTCCAAAAGATTTCACACTACAATGGCATCTTGATGAAGGATTCAGGAGAATGCACGGCGATAAGCTTGTAATGGTAAAACTAAGCATTGTCCCGTTAAATTAGGCAAAGGAGTTATTCCATTGACAATTAAAAAGGAATTTAAAACCCCTTCGGTATTAGATGAACAAAAAGGGCCTGCTGATTCCCCCATTAAAACCTTATCGGAAACAAAATCCGTTCAATCTATTTCAATTTTATATGGTGGAATTCATTCAATGAGTCAATTTATTGAAATTTATCTTGAAAAAGCATTTAGCAAATTCCATATGTCAATAGAAATCGCTAATTCTGATGACCTCTTTTGGCGTATTAATGAAATCACATGCGCCTATGAAAAATTTCATTACGATTTATGCATACTTTGGCTGAATAATGTTATAGCACCGCCAAATAGAATGGAGGCTGTTTGTTCGCTCATTAAAACATTAACGACCGATTATTCCACAAAGATTATAGGCTTGTATGGCTGTCATGACAATTATTGGCCGAAACGCTTTATTGCTGCTGGCGCACAAATTGTTTATCATATGCTTTTTGAGCGTAAACAATTTATTGATGATTTTCCAGTGGTTATGGGATGGGAAACAAGAGAAAATTTTGAAAGAATAGTCCAATAAAAATCTAAAAACGATTGGTAACATACTTTTTATTTTTTATCGGCTCCCCTGGTTAAAAGGATTTCTTTTTCAACGAGATCGATCTGTTTTTTTTCCGGTTGCTCAAAAAAGTATCGCAGTGCAGCCCGAATGATTTCCGCACCTGCGGGTTCCGGCCTTCCGCTTTTCCTGGTATTGTAGGATAATAACAAGCCGAGCAAATTATCAGGTTATCTTGCATCTATTTCCCATTCATCAAAAGCAATGCAGGCAATTTATTTTTAAGATTTCTCTTATCCCACATGTGAAAGAATAGATTCATACTTGCTCCTGTGGCTATTGCTCCGGCTCCAAAAAGTGCATTTCCATTTATTATTTCGGGTAAACCTACAACAAGTGAAGGTAATGTGGAAATTCCAATAATTTTCAACAAATTACGTTGCATTTCTTTCCATTCTTCTCTTGCCTTAGCAACCTGCCCCTCCAATTCCAGAGTAAATTCATAAACTTCTTTTTCGTTAACGCCCTTCTGAGAGTCCACTTTTGTCCACACTTCATGAAAGAACCGTCGCAAATTTAATAAAAATCCATTTTGTCTAATCTTTAAGATTGGTTCCAATGAAATGTTTTTGAAAAAAGGAAACTCAGATTTTTGGATAGCAAAGGCCATTGGAGACCAAGTTTGAGTTTCGACATTTGTTTCATCTTTTGCAATCTGATATTCTCCCCATCTGTACTTGGAATCTGTTATCAAATGACCCGAAACATGATTCGCAACGATGTTCGCTACAAAGAAATTTGCTCCAGTAGAATAGCCGGTTACTGCTTGCCCCTGATTATAAAAGGATTCGGAGTAGAATGGATGTTCTTGCCTTTTTTTCGCAATGAATAAACGATATTGCTCCATTTCCTTTTCAGAAATACTTGGCCTCTCTTTTCTCACATATTCAATAAAGCTTTCCTCTGATTTCAAGAGCATTAAGAAAGACTTGACTTCGTTCATTTTTGTTCCAAGTTCGATAGTTTCTGCATCAAATATTTCCTGCAATTCCTTGTGCCCGGCTAACATTTGTTTCGCTTTTTCTCCCGTTGAAAACATTAATTGTGGGTCGTAATCTACAGGAGAGCGAATTACTCCCACGATTCCTTGATGAATCCACGGAGCAAGTGAGAACCAGAAATATAGGCATTTTAAAGTATGCGTTATGAATTTGCCGGGGTTCAGTATTGGATTAAATTCATCGCGCATCACTACTGAATAAACAAATGGATCGAAGAGCAGAATTGAGTTTGAGTATATTGCATGTCGAGTAACGCTTACAAGCAAATCCTCAACTTCATAACTACCGGTATGGACACAAAAAAAACCACCTTTTTCTTTTTCTAACACATCAACATAATCATCTTTTGTCGGCCAAAAGGACAATATAGCCTCGTGGATATCTCGAACATGATTTTCATTCACCATTTCTTTTATGGTGCTCCATTTCGGAGCCGGGCCTATTTTATCCAAAGACAGAATATCGCATAATCGATTGATAAATGCGATATTTCTTCCCCGTATCCTTAAATTCCTTATTATTTGGCTTTGATTTCCTTGCCGCAAAAGAACATCCCAATCAGTCTTTCCATGGCAACACTTTTTATACTTTTTAAAGCTTCCACATGGACATACATCATTTCTTGGTATTGTTCCCATTTTGCTACCTCAACAGTTCTTACGAAACGACGTCACGATAAATTGAGCTTTTCTATTAAAAATCCATTTAAAATATGACTTTCACTTCTGACTTATTTTATTATCTTTTCCCCTTGTAGCAAAGATTTCTTTTTCAACGAGTTCAATTTGTTTTTTTTCCGGTTGTTCGAAAAAGTGCCTTAACGCGGCCCGGATGATTTCCGCCCCAGCAGGTTCTTGTTTCCTGTTTTTTCTGGCATTGTAGGCAAAATCCTTAATTTGGTCTTTTAATTCCGCCGACAAAACCGTTGTATACGGTTCAAGCTTCAAACCAGTGCTTTTTCTTGCCATTGTATTTTCCCTTCAAATTATTGGCCAATTTTAACCGCTCGGACGTGCGGTAAAAAATCAGGCTGCAACTGTGTTAATTTGCGCGGAATCGATCTTTTCCCTCAACTGAAAATCATCGATTATTTTTTTTACGACTTTCGAATGCCATTTGGTCTTTCCACAACGGGTCTTATAGCCCTGCTCCTCAAGGGTCCGGCATATTTCTGAAACGAAATGTTTTTTATCGTGCAAATTCATTACTACGCCAATGATTTTCTGCTCGCCATCATCGGATATCATGTTGCCCTTACAATTCCTATACCCATAGAGCGAAACGCCATTGTAGGCCTTTGCCGTGCCTTTTTTATATTCCAGGGCAGTCTGTGTGCGTTCCCCGATGGTTTCACGTTCCCATTGGGAAATAACGCCAAGCATGTTAAGAATCATCCTTCCGGCAGCGGTGCCGGTGTCTATGTGCTCATTTACGGAAATCAAAGATATGTTTTTTCGATTTGCAAGCTCTACAATATCCGCAAGGTCACGAACGGACCGGGTAAGCCTGTCCAGCTTTGCCACAATAACCGCGTCGATTTCCTGTTGCTTCATCATGGCAAGGATTCTTTGAACTCCGGGCCTGTTTAAATTTTTTGCGCTTTCCCCGCCATCGGTAACGAATTCGGAAATTGAAAAGCCGTAGAGGTCTGCATACTGAGTGATTTTCTGTTTCTGGTCTTCCAATGAAACTCCTTTTTCAGCCTGTCCGATTGTTGATACTCGTGTGTAGGCTATTGCTTTCATAAAAATGCTCCTTTTATGATTAATTACGTAATTAATTAACTATGTAATTAAATATAACAAATAAAATGTGTCCTGTCAATAGCATTGTTATTAAATTTAAAGATGTTTCCCGTATATATAATATGGGCAACCATCAGCACTCCAAATTGAATCGTGCGAGGAGAAGCGGCAAGGCATAATGAGATTTTAGTGAAAAATTATTGTCTTTTTGGTTCTTCGACGATATAATTTATAAAATGCCTTGCCATTAAAATATGCCTTATCCTTCAAAAAAAATTAATTCAACGACTCGCTTCCTAAGGACTGTTGCTTTTCATCAATTAAGGGGTCCTTATGTTCCAATGTTTTAAATCAGAGATGAGCAAATTTATTTCTGGCGTTTTATATGTTGCGCAGGAATTGATTAAACTTGACGTAAAGCCAGACTTTTATCGGATATTTAAAATAATGTATTTCTCTGATAAAAAATCACTCCCCAAATATTATCAAACAATTTTTGGGGATTGGTACGCCCTGCCTGATGGACCAGTCCCAGAAGATTTATATCAATTGATTAAAAAAATAAGGGATGGTGAAAAAATAGCGGAATTTTCATTAGAAGGTAACAACATTGTTCCAAAATTGAATCCAGACATGGAAGAATTTTCGGAATCTGACATTGAATGCATTAATGCGTCGATTGCAGAAAACGGAAAACTTTCTTATGGTGAACTCAAGGAAAAGTCTCATGGTGCAGCGTGGGAAAATACCGCCATTGGCAATGAAATAAATGTTTTGGATATTACGCGTGAATCTGGAGGAAACGGACATGTGGTAGAATATATTAAAGAAAGGATTTTAAACTGTTCGCCTGCACAGATTGAAAGCATTAATTAATGAACAGTTTGGCTTCCAGTTTTCCATTAAATGTTCGCCAAAAATATGCACAAAAGTCGATAAAGCCCCGCTCAGTAATAAAATTATTTTCAAATGATACCAACCCTCCAAAAAATAAGCTTTTTATTATTATTGGACAAAACGAAAATCAAATAGGAAGCTTAATTGTAAACAGTGAAATTAATCAAAAAGTACATCCCGTTGGCTCTTATTTTTATTCTCTTCAAAAACAACTGGATTATTTTCCAACGTGTCAATATTTAAAGCACACTTCCTATGCTGATTGTACATTTATTCATGAATGGAAAATAGAAGAAATTACAACTATCTTGACAAATATCCCTGAAAGAATTCTCGGGACTTTATGTGAGGATCATTGGAGAATAATTATAGATACTATTTTGACTTCAAAACATATAAGTGTTAAAAAAAAGAAAAAATTTGGCCTCTATTCATTTCAATAGTTTTTCCCTTTTAATACTTGATATATTTTCAGTAGGGTAATTCCCCAAGCTTGGATAAGCTTGTCGTAAAATATTTCCCCAGCCTCCTCATTAATCACACAGAAAGGGCCATTAAACATCACCTGACCTTGGATGAAATACTTTCCGTTGATTTTTCAGCCCACTAGCGCATATGCTCTATCCTTCCAATTAGATTATAAAAATTAAAATGTTTAGTTTGTGTCGTGCTCATTGGTTAAAAGTGTCCGGTCGAAGTGTCCGGTTTTGACCGTACACTGTCCGGTTTTAGGTAGTATTACAGTTACTTTGAGGGTATTGGGGACAAATTAAAAAAGCCCGTCTTTCCTTGATTTTGCAGGGAAATCGGGGCTTTTTAACTATGAGCTAGGAAGGATTCGAACCTTCGACTCTCGCCTTAAAAGGGCGATACTCTACCACTGAGTTACTAGCCCATGACAAAAACCGGAGCGCATTTAAAAAAATGGCTTCTTAAAATATATTGCCCTTAGGCTTTTTGCAATGCTTATATGAAGAAGACAGAAAAAGGTGCAAAGCCACACCCGATGAACAAAGGCCTGCGCGTAAGTAAAAATTAAGTGCTGTTCAGGATCATAAAAACGCCTTCATCTGCATGGAAACGACGTGGAGTCCGCTCTTTGAAACCGCGGCGCCGCCAAATTGACTTTTCCACGAAATATCCGTGGTAAAATGTGTGCCGAAGTTTATATGGGCGCTGAAGTCGATGGTGTGGGTAATGCCCGCCGAAAAGCCCTGGGCCATCCGATAATCCAATGTTCCTGGTATGTCAACCGCTGAATACGTGTACGACAGGTCGGCCATGCCCTTTTCCGCGGGCTGCCACGACACCCCCGGCGTCAAACGGTAATACCAACCGCCATCGACAAGCCCATCCATCGTTTTCGAGGCATAGCCGCCCGCTTCTTTCAAATATGCCGAAAAACTTCGGTAAAATTTGTTTTTTTCGATAAGCTGCGCATGCCGGTCCGACACCTGGTAATTATTGTCGGGAGAGGAAACCACGCTCTGCCTGGTCACCGACACAATGCTCCCTTCGCCTCCTACATTCCAGGCCTTTATCGTCCGGTCGGCCCCTGCTCCATATTCGGCGCCGCTTTCGGAATAATCACGGATTTTTTTATAAGCGGGCTGCGCGTATAATTGCCCGTGATATCCGGGAAGGCTGTCGGGGTTCCATTCCACATTTTGCCGGTAGGAAATGTCGGCGAAACGTACCGCCGAATCGTTGATACTGTCCTTATCAAAAAGCGAGCCGTATCCGGGAATCCAGGAAGAAGCTGGAAGCGGCTGGTCAAGGCTCATTTGCTCGTCACTGTTGAAAATGCCGTTCCAATCAAAGTCCGCGAGAATTCCGGGAAGCCGCCGTTTATGAGAATGGTTCTTCGACCAGGTGACGTTAAGCTGCGTCTTGCGCACGCGGCTGTCCGAAGCTCCGCCATATACCTGCTGCTCCTGAATGGTATAATCGCCGTTTTTTCCGGGCACGTATTCCTTGAGTGTATCGTTCCAAACGTAATCGCCCAGACCTTTACCGACCGGTACCGGCACCTGTACGAAAGTCGCGGCCCGTTCGATATTGACCTGGTAAGTCTGCCGCGTTGAAAACCCGCTCTTTGGCATCGATACCTCGTCCTGGGCCGTTATCAGGACCGTGGAAGTCTTTTCCTGATTGTAAATATCCTGCGTTAAATAGTGCGACGACAGATTCACATGCCACGACGGAGTAAAGGCACGACTGAGTTCATTGTCCCAGAGCAGCGAATGACCGGTGTCCGCGGCGCTGAAGATTTCGTACGCGCCCTGCCGGAACAGGGAATAAAAAACCGATTCATGCAAAGAGAGCGGCCGAAAAACCATGCCGGCCCCGGCCCCGGCCATGCCGCGGTTAGGCGCACTTGTCAATGTTCGCCATTCGTCCTTGCATTCCAGCGAAAAATCGGCGCGGTCGGAATTGAAATTGAGATGGCCGTCGTCGCGCCGTGTCCTGTCGGTGCCGTTATCGGTCAGGTGCCTGAAAAAGTTCCCGTCATAATCCAGGAGCAGGTGTTTTTGAAGCGTTACGTGCGTGGAGTTTTCTATCCGGTCGTCGACCAGCCTGCCGTCATGCAGGTATTGCCCGTAGGTCATTTCGGTTAAGGTGTTGTTTCCAAGCGCGGCCCCGCCCGTGGACTCCCACGACTGCCGCCTGCCGGTGAGCGTCGTGCTCGTGGTGTCGTCCCACGTCCGGTTGCGGTCGAAGGCGGAGGACACCTCGGTAGTCATGCCGGGAGTGATATACGTTTGCTTTAAATCAAGCCATAGCGATCGGCGGTCGGTCCGCTTGGCGCCGAGCGTGAACGATCCATTGACAGCCGCGCCATTGACATTTTGGCCACCGCTTCCGGAAAACAGGTTACGGTCGTGGTCGGTTCCCGCAATATCAAGTGTTGCCGACGCCCAGCGGGCAAACCGCGCCTTTGTCATGATCTCGCCGGTCATCGTTGACTGCGGCAAAGGAATGGGCGGTAGCGTCGCGTTTCCGTTGCCGCTTCCCGCATACATATAAATGTCGCCCAGGCCGGGGTACGCCTTCATTGAGTCGATATCAAGGTTATAATCTCCTTTTCCCAAATCCGTTTTTTGAAAAGCCACATAATAAAAACCTTGATTGTTGTTCGGGTTCTGGGGATTGAACCGCGTAAAATGATAATGCTTGAGTGAATCGATGGTGTAGAGCGGCTGCTGTGAGCTTTGCCAGGCAACGTCTTTCGGGTCGATAAGCCTGCCTGAAAACCGCAGCTTCGAGGTATCGCCTTCGGATGCAAGGAGCGCTTTGTCCGCGTCGCTCAGCGTCATGTCCAAGGGCTGGTTTTTATTGTCGGTTTCATACCACAGGCTCCCGACCGCCGTGACCGACGAATCGGGCGATGACGCGCTGACCGCCGCGCCCGTGAAGGTCCGTTGATAATCGAAGACCCGGTATTCATATTCAAGTTTGATGATGTCCTCGTCCCTGATTAGTATTCGCGGTGTAAAGGTGACGGAGCCCAGGTCATAGTCGACGGTAAAATCCTGGTCAATACCTTCCGAGCTTTTTTTCCCCCCTATCGAAACCTTGACGGTGCCCTGTATGGGCATGATGAACCCGCTTTCCTGGTTGCCAGTCAGCATATAGGGGCCTTGAAGGCCGTTTTTGCCCGTAATCGTTTGAATGGTAAAATTGCCGCCCGCCAGGGCGCCGAACCCTTTTATCGATACTCCCGGCAGGCTTAAACCCGCCGAAATCCCTTTGATCTTTTTTTTGCCCGAAAACATACCGCCCGCCTGCCACTCCGCATACTGGTCCCCCACGAGCGCGTTATAGTGTGGGTTTTCAAGCGAAACGTAGACCATGTCAAGGTCGGACACCTCCCGCGTCGCGCCTTCCAGGCTCGTTCCCTGGTCGGTCAAATGCCCCGACAACGTGGTATGGGGCGCGATGTCGCCCGAAAGGGTAACGTCCACTGCCTGTTCAAGGTTCATGCTGCCGAGGTTGTTGACCGACACGCCCACGCTTTTGAAACCGGAGAGCGTGAGGTTTTCTTCGGCAAACGCGTTGACCGGCACGCGCACGCCAGTGTCAAGGGTGCGCAGGAGCGTATCACGCGGTCCGATATACGATTTGTCAAAAAGAGAGTAGATCCTGGGGAGGCCGTACCGGCTCGTTTGGAAATGCACTTTGATTGCCATGCCGCTGTCAATTGGTTCCGAAAATAAAAGAGCATTCAATTCGTCAACATATGTATACGATGGCATGCGCCTTTTGGCGGTATCAGCAAACGCAAGCCGGATGGAGGCCGCATCAATAAAATATTTTTCCAATTGATACGGGCCCGGTCCGCCATTGCCCACGAGGGACGTGTCAATATCCATCCCGAATGCGCTGAGCGCAAACAGTACCCAAAGACATGGGAGGGACAATTGGAATGTCCGGCGGTATTTTGAAAAGTAAGCCTTCATGGTAAACGTTTTCACTTCGGTTTCGCTCAGAGAGCGGTTCGATGTCAATTATAGTACAAAATACACTTTGAACGTGAAAGCTATGACCATGAATTATACTACGGGTTCCTCACGCGATATATTTTTTGAGCCACTATGCCACGGTCCATCGATACCCGACTCGACTTTCTTTCCCCCGTCCGCCTCATTCCGGGCCTTGGCGTAAAACGCGCGGAAGCGCTCCATGAATCGGGGATTGACACCATCGGAGATTTGCTGTATCATTTTCCCCTCCGCTACATCGACCGCTCGAAAATCACCCCGATCGCTGACCTGCATAATCACCTCGATTCCCTGTGCACCATTGTTGGTACGATCACCAGGACCCGCGTAGAACGCGGCAGAAAGGCCCGCCTGAGGGCGCAGATAACCGATGATACCGGTAGTATGGAAGCATTGTGGTTCCACGGGGTTCCGTTTTTCCGGAAAACTTTGCATACCGGAATGCGCGTCGCATGCACGGGGACGGTCAAATACTTCGGCGCCTGCCTGCCGGTTCCTCCGGACGCGCCGTTGCAGATGGCCCATCCGATGCTTGATAAAATAGGCGAAAACCAATCTAAACCGGACCACCCCTGCGTGCCGCGCTACCCGGTCAACGCGGCAATGATCGGGGCCTCCCTTCAGCACAAGACCCTTTTCAAAGCGGTGCTCTGGGTACTTGACAACGTCCAACACTATCCGCAGGCGCTTCCCCAGAACATTGAGTCAATTAAGCGGTTCCCTCCGCTTGACCGGTGCCTGCGGGAAATGCACGTTCCGTCAAGCTTGGACGGCCTTGAACGCTTCAAAGCCCGTATCGTCTACGAAGAACTGTACCGGCTCGCCGTTTCCCTGCACCTGAGCAAACGGAAATTCGCCCTTCCGGGAAGGCGGCTTTCCGCCGGGGCCCTTGCCGAAACCTTTAAAGGCCTGCTGCCGTTTACCTTGACTGAAGAGCAAGCCAAGGCGGTCGCGGTCCTGCTTGCCGATGCCGGGAGCGACAGGCGCATGCACCGGCTCCTCCAGGGCGACGTCGGGAGCGGAAAAACTGCCGTGGCTTTTTTTGCATGCCTCCCCGCTTTAAACGAAGGCATGCAGGTGGCGTGGCTCGTTCCCACGGAAGTCCTCGCACAGCAGGCATTTTTACTGCTTTCCCAGTGGTGCAAAAAACTCAATGTGTCGATTGAACTCCTCAAAGGGTCCGTTCTTCCGGAAAAAAAACGCGCCATTATCAATGACCTTCAAAACAATCGCGTGCAATTTCTTGTGGGAACGCACGCCCTTTTGCAGCCAACGGTCTTTTTTAAAAACCTCGGAATGATCGTCATCGACGAGCAGCACAAATTCGGCGCGCAGCAGCGGCTTGCTCTCCAGGAAAAAGATCCACGGGCCGATTTTCTGCTCATGTCGGCGACGCCGATCCCTCAGACGCTCGCAAAAACCCTCTACGGCGATCTTGACGTGGTTTCGATCAAAGGCCTGCCGGAAGGCCGTCTTCCCGTGAGCACGCATTGCGTTCCTTCACATAAAAGGGCCGACATGGAAACCTTCGTGCGAAACGAAATCCTCTTGAAAAATGCGCAAGTATTTTATGTCGTCCCCCGGATTGAAAAGAGCGACGACGAAGGCCTTGAAATAAAAGACGCCGCATCGGTGCTCGACGCGCTGGTCCACGGCGTCTTTTCGGACGTCCGGTGCGGCCTCATTCACGGCAAAACGGACCTTGTTGAGCAGAAGCGCGTCATGGACGATTTTAATTGCGGCGCGATCAAGGTGCTTGTTTCGACGACGATCATTGAGGTGGGGATCGACGTGCCCGCGGCCACGATCATGGTCGTCGAAAACGCCGAAAGGTTCGGCCTTTCCCAGTTGCACCAGCTCAGAGGAAGGGTGGGACGATCTTCGAAAAAAGCCTATTGTTTTCTTCTGGCAAACAAAACAGGAAACGCTCTGGCGGAAAAACGCCTCGACTATTTCCGCACGCACCACGACGGCTTTGAAATCGCCGAGATGGACCTGCGCATGCGCGGCCCCGGAGAAGTAGCGGGACGCATGCAGACCGGATGGGACGACCTGAAAATGGCCGATATTGTTCGTGACGCGCCGGTCTTCCGTGAAATTCTGGAAAACGTAGAGGCAGGTTTGAAAGGTGTCCCATAAGCCGTTCCCTAAAACAATGATTTAAAAAAAAGATTGTTCTTTCGACATAGAAAATCAATATATTATATTATTCCCCTATAATTATTTGAAAACGTTTGCTTTTTCCTAAGCGGATGGATAGCGTTATGATAGCAATTTGCGTATGCAGTCTGTATGTGATTTGTTCCATTGTGCTTTTGGCTTATGGAATCCAGTGCTATGTTTTAACGTACTTGTATTTGAGAAAACGGACTTCCCGTCTTGCCTTCCAGCGGCAGACCATGCTCTATTTTGACGCCATCGATGACGAAAAACTTTACCCGACCGTGGTCACCCAGCTTCCCATGTATAATGAAAAAACCGTTGCGGTACGGGTCATCGAGGCCGCGGCGGCAATGGATTATCCCCATTCGCGACATGAAATCCAGGTACTCGACGACAGTACCGACGAAACCAAATTATATGTTGATGAAACCGCTAAAAAGCTTCGCGCCCAGGGAGTGCAGATTTCGGTGATCAGAAGGACGGACCGTATCGGCTATAAGGCTGGCGCATTGCAATACGGACTGAGTTTTACCGATGCCGAATTCGTCGCGATCTTCGACGCCGATTTCGTTCCATCGCGTGACTTCCTCAAGAAATCGATCTGCTTTTTCATCAACAGGCCGAAATTGGGTCTGGTACAGGGGCGCTGGGGCCATCTTAACAGTAAATCATCGCTTATTACCCGCGGTCAAGCAATGGGAATCGACGGGCATTTCATGGTCGAACAGGCGGCCAGGAGCTGGAACGGCCTGTTTATGAATTTCAACGGGACCGCCGGGATTTTCAGGAAAGAAGCGATCATTTCAAGCGGCGGATGGCACCATGACACGCTTACCGAGGACATGGATCTTTCCTACCGCATGCAAATTAAGGACTGGGAAACCGAATACGTTCCGGAGCTGGTGGTGCCCGCTGAACTTCCGGAAGACATTAATGCGTTTAAAAACCAGCAATTCAGATGGGCAAAAGGTTCGATTCAGACGGCAATCAAGATAATTCCCCTTCTTTTAAAGAAAAAACTGCCGTTCTTCAGGCTCCTTCAGGCAATACTCCATCTTACCCATTATACCGTGCATCCGCTTATGGTCCTCCTCGCGTTCCTCACGATGCCGGTATTGTTTTTCGTCAAGGTTTATATGCATCCGGCGCTCTTCGGCTGCGTGCTTTTCGGGATGCTTCTGGCAACCAGCGGCCCGTCGTCGATGTATATGATCTCCCAGCATTTTCTTGGAAATAAAATACGCAAAAGAATTTTCCTGATTCCCGCCATGATGTTGATCGGCACCGGTCTTGCGGTCAATAACGCCAAGGCCGTCGTGGAGGCTGTTTTTCATAAAGAGTCTCCTTTTTTAAGGACCCCTAAAAAAGGACTCAACAGCAAGTCAACCTATCGGCCGCTTAAAGACATTACCTGGATCATCGAAATCTGCCTTGGTATTTACTGTCTGGTCGGCGTGTATTTGTTTTTTGGTTTTTCGAACGCCATTGTCAGCCCTTTTCTGGCGCTCTATGCGTCGGGGTTCCTTTTTGTCGGGATCCTTTCAATCGTCCACTATAAAAAGCCCGAGCTTATTTCCATGAAAATAAGGTTACCCTGGTCGGCACGCCAAACGACTCCCGCGCTTAATTCATAACAAATCTCTACTATAAGATGGATAAACACAAACGCACCTATGCAATCGTGGGCGCCGGTGCGGTAGGCGGATTTTACGGGGCAAAGCTTTTCCGGGCCGGGTTCGACGTCCACTTCCTGCTCCATGGTGATTATGACCATGTGCGCATCCACGGACTGAAAATTGATTCAAAAGCCGGTAATTTCCTTCTCCCGCATGTCAATGCTTATCGTTCTTCGGGAGATATGCCGGCGTGTGACGTGGTGATTGTCGCCCTTAAAACCACCAATAATTCTATTCTTCCCGGTATCCTTCCGGTAATTCTCAAAGACGACGGCGTGGCGCTGGTGTTGCAAAATGGACTTGGCATTGAAGATGATGTTTCAAAAATCGTGGGGGACCACAGGGTCATGGCAGGGTTGTGCTATATATGTTCGAACAAAGTCGGGCCCGGCCATATACGGCATTTAGACCTTGGGCATGTCATCCTTGCCGGCTATACGCCGGACGGTTCGGCTGCTGGAAAAACGCCGCGTATGAAAGCGCTGGCCGAAGATTTCCGGCTCGCGGAAATCGACATCAGTCTCGCGGACGACATGCACCTTGCCCGATGGAAAAAACTGGTATGGAACACACCGTATAACGGTCTTTCGGTCGTGCTGAACGCCATGACCGACCAGCTTATGAAAAACCCTTTCAGCCGCCGCCTCGTTTGGGAAATCATGAGCGAGGTTGTCGCGGGAGCGGGTTCGTGCGGCCATCCCATTGCCCAAACATTTGTCCAGGAAATGCTCGACTACACCGATTCCATGGTCTCCTACCGGACAAGCATGAAAATCGATTTTGATGAAAAAAGGCCCATGGAGGTGGAGGCGATTTTCGGCAATCCCGTGCGGGCCATTAATAACGCGCACGGGTCCGCTCCCCGCATGGAAATGCTCTATCAGGAGCTTAAGTATCTGGATGACATGATCAGCGGCAGGGTATTATAGTCATTGGGAAGCAAAAACAAATCAACATCGATTTAGAGCTTGCATATATTTCACGGCCAACCACATTAACGTTAATGCCGTTAATGCGTATATTTTTATTTTTTTAACCGCATGAATTATTTTATTCCGTAATTTTCACTGCTTAATTATCTTTTAACCGGAGGTTTCTTATCAAAACGATTAAGCATTGTTCGCAGGTCTTTTTTTTCTCGCTTTTTGTCGCATCATTTTTTATCGCGATCAGTTTTCCCCTCGCCTATGCTCTTGACAGCAGATGGTTTGTACGGGCAAACCCGCTCGTAGGATTTCTTACTTTTATCGCATCACGAAAAATTATTATCGGCTTTGCCGTGGCGACCCTTCTTACGACCGTTGTCACGGTAGTATTCGGCAGGATATTCTGCGGGTTTTTCTGTCCTTTGGGCGCCGCGATCGATTTTGTCGACCATTTTATTTTTAAAACGCTCAGGCAACCCCAGAGACGGCCGCAGCATTATATGCAAAGACTTAAATATTTTTTCCTCACGGCAATCGTGCTTATTTCATTAGGCGGCGTCTTTTTCCCTCTTTTCACCGATCCTCTTTCGCTTATCACCCGAATCTTTACGGTATTCGTGTATCCATTGCCTTCCCTCGGCGAAGGATTGGTCAAACCGCTCATCGGGTTCCTTGGCCAGAATAATACCCGTTTGTCCGTTCCCTTGTTTTACGGATCAACGGGCATCGGCATTCTCTTTATGCTGATTTTCGCGGGCGCTTACTGGGACCGCAGGTTCTGGTGCCAATACATCTGTCCCAGCGGCGCATTTTTCGGATTGTTAAGCAGCTATGCTTTGTTCCGCCGGAAAATCTCCACGACAAAATGCGGAGGATGCTCTTTATGCGTCAAAAAATGTCCGACACGGGCCATTAACCATGATGACCACCGGAAAACTTCCGTTGCCGAATGCATCCTGTGCGGCGAATGCGTGGGCATAAAAAAAGACTGCAGCTTGTTTACAATGAGTAAATCAGACGACTTTACCGGAAAAACCGTCGGCGCGGACATCGGAAGGCGCCAGGCGATCTTCGGCGTTGCCGCGGGGGTGCTTATGCTTCCCCTGCTCAAGGCAAACGCCATGAGCAAGCGCGACAACACGGGAAGGCTTGTCCGCCCCCCGGGCGCCGTGCCGGAAGACCTTTTCAGCGCCCGTTGTCTTGCGTGCGGTCAATGCATGAAAGTCTGTCCTACCAATGCCATCCAGCCATGCACGCTCGATGACGGCCTGCCGCGATTGTCAACGCCAAAAATCGTGCCGCGCATCGGCGCGTGCGAAGAAAAATGCCATGTGTGCGGAAACGTGTGCCCTACGGAAGCCTTGCGAAAACTGCCCTACGAGGAAAAACGTTTCGCGAAAATCGGCACCGCCGTTATCGATAAAAACCGCTGCCTGGCATGGGAACAGAACAAGGAATGCCTCGTGTGCGATGAGGTTTGTCCGTATCATGCGATTGACCCGAAAGTGCTTCAAACGTCTCGGGGCATGTTCAAGGTCCCGGTCGTCGACGCCGACCTGTGTATGGGATGCGGGATGTGCGAGCAAAGGTGCCCTATTTTCGACACGGCCGCGATAGTAGTTTATAGATTCGGAGAAAACCGCAGGCTAAAGGGTCCTTATATGTCCGAAGCCCAAAAGCAAATGGTCACTGAAAAAAGGAAACGGACCGATGCCATAAGTATTGGTCCCGGGCCAGGCGGGCAAATTCCCGCGGAACAGCAGGCCCAGAAAGACACTTCAACTTCCAAGGAACAAGAGGCTGCGCCTTCCAGCGGGTTTTCTTTTTAAGGACTAAAAGAGGGACAATATTTCCGATGAAAAAGATAAGTAAAACGTATCATATAAAATAAATTTAAAGCGATTTTCTAATTCCTTTATTTCACGTAATAAAATTTAAAAACAACAAGTTATTAATGCTTAAAACGTAATGTTTTGTATCATTATTAAGTTTTTTTTCGCTTTAAGTTTAAAATTCATTATATTACATAGCTAAAAGTAAAAAAGGAGAAATTCCATGTCTACGAGAAGAGACTTTTTAAAAACCGCGGCAGCGGGGGCAGCGGCGCTTTCCATACCGGCTATTGCCGGAAACACCTTCGCCGACGTTCCCGCAAAAAGCACCGTTGTTGTGGGCAAGGGAAAAGCATCGGTCATTATCCCTAAATTGTTGGAGAAAATGGGCGGAATTTCCCAATTTGTAAAACCCGGAAGCCGCGTCCTCATCAAACCAAACATGGGTTTTGCAAACCCGCCCGAGTGGGCGACCACCACGTCGCCCGAAGCTGTGTATATCGTGACCAAACTCTGCCTCGATGCCGGCGCAAAGCGCGTAATCATCTGCGACAACACCCTTCGCGACCCGGAAATCTGCAAACAGAAAACCGGCATCGCCGCCGCCATAAAGGGCCTGAAAGGCGCGGTGATTTTCACCCCGACCGAGCAGCAACCCAATTTCTTTGAGGAAAAGACCAACGCCAAGGCCACGCAATTGACAAAAACTGAAATAGTCAAGGAGCTCGGCCGCAGCGAAACCGTGATCCTGCTGCCGATCGCGAAATCCCATGCGGCCGGCGGCGTATCATTCGGAATCAAGGGCCTCATGGGACTTGTCAGGGACCGGGGCGCCATGCACCGCGAAATGGACCTGCACATCGCAATAGCCGAACTGCTTTACTATATAAGGCCCACGTTTTCCATTATCGACGCGAGCCGCGCGCTGCTGGACAACGGCCCGGCGGGTCCGGGAAACGTGCTTGAACTCAACACCTTTGCCGCAAGCATTGACCCTGTGGCAGCCGACAGCTACGGTGTAACGCTCGCTTCCTGGTACGGAAGAAAGTGTGAAGGGAAAAACGTCAAGCACCTCGAAAATGCGGCAAAATTCGGGTTCGGAAACGTCGAATCAAGCAAGATATCGGAAATCATGGTGTAATTTATTTTTAAAAAAGGCGGACATGCGGGTCCGCCCCTGCGATATATTACAAACAAATTGAAGCGGGGTGATAATGCGCGTAAATAATTTTTCGGACAAGCTGGTTGTTTTGGCGGTTCTCTTCATTTGTCCTTTCACCCTCCTGGCATTTTCTTCATCTCCGTTACAATATAAGTCTTTTGTGAAAGATTCCTCGCTCTGGATAAGCGAACCTTCGGGGATCCTTGAGTTCCGTAAGGACACGCGATCGGTCCGAAGCATCGTGCTGTCGGATTCAGTAGACAACGACAGTATTCTGGACATCGCCCAGAACGGGCTCGTGCTTTCGGTGCTCGCTCAAAGCGGCGTTTATCAGATCGATCTTACGACAACCACCGTTGAAAAACTTCCCGGAAACAAAAACGGGGCCCACGACAAAAACGGTAGAATAACCGTTGACGATGACTACGTGTGGGTGGCCCTTCAAGACACGCTCTGGCGCTTCGACAAGCTGGGACGGGAATGGTTTCCCTATGCAATTGCCGGAGGCGGCAATGATTTCAGGGCACTCTACAGCAACAGCACATCCATTTATTGCGTGCTTCCGTCTTCGGTGAAAATATTTTCGACAAAAGACGAAAAATGGCTGGAATTTCCCAATAAAAAAAGCGTCGTTGTCTCGGCGGACGCGCATTTTTATCTTGACAAAAGCACCCTTGTTTTCGTCGACGGCCAGAAGATCTTTCGCTACCTCACCGCTTCGCAATCATGGGACGTGCTCGACGCCCGCGCTCCCGTTACCGACATTCTCACGCAGGACACCGCGCTTTTCTATTTGACCGGAAAAGACGTTTTCAAATATTCCACGGTCGCAGGAGTCATCCAACCGATGAATATTCCCGGAATAAACGGGGCGAATTGTTTTACCCGGCTGGCCGATTCCCTTGTCTGCGCGACGCAAAGCGGCTTTACAACTTTCGACTTGAACGGTAAAACAACAAATTCCATTTTTCTTCCGCAGAATATTTCGGACCTCAACATTTGTAAACTGTTTCTGGTCGGGGGCTCGATCGTGGCGTTATATCCCAAAGACATTTCAGCATATAATGCCACAACCCGGTTGTGGGAAAACGTAAGTTTAGGCACGGGAGCTGGGAAAAGAAAAATAACTTCGTGGGACGAGAATGGTCTGCGCGTAAGGTATGCTAAAGGGTACGAATCGCAATTAAAGGGCAGCATCGGAGAGAACCTTATCGTCGATTCCGTTACCTATTCGGGCGTTCATGATTCAATAGGCTATCTTGACACCGGCGTGCCGCGCGACACGACAAAAAACATCCCGGCGTCGGCGTTGACCTCGTATCAATTCCCCTATTCAAACCATTTTCCGTTCACCGAAACCAACCTCACGCTCCATAACACGTTTCAGGACGGTCGTTATCTGGACTTCTTTCTGAATAATTCCATTGTTAAGCAAGTGCCGACTAAGGGGGTTTTTTACCGGGGGGCGCCGAACGATTACGTTGAGGAAGCGCGCATCGGCACGAACACCTTCACCGCGGCTCAATCGCAAACCCTGCCCACAACTCAATTTGAGGGCCAGAGCGCCGTTTTACACAGCAGCCAATCGCTCTCTACGCGCGACCGGAAGATCGTGAAAGTCCAGGCAGGCACCGGATACATTACCGCTAAAACGCAGTATAAGGTCATTGACTATTCGGAATCAGGCGTTTATAAAATCAAGTTTTCCGATCAAAGCGCTCATGGTCCCGATGCGCCCGTGAATTTTATCGTGCCCGGATCGTTCAAGGTGTATATCGACGGTGAGCAAATCGATTCAACGAACTACACGTTTACCCCGCCGCCCGCCGGAACGCTCATCTTCAGCCCGAACGTCATCATCGACCATTCTTCGCTCATCACTATTTCCTATCAACTTGACAAGGTACACCCTCCCGTCATGGACATCGAGTGGGTGCCTACCACGCGCGTAGGCGAGATTTCCTACGGGTCAGTGTCGGTATCGCCGACGGACTGGGTATCGCCCCAGGTCGGCATATACGTTCTTAAAACCGACACGGTCCACGATCTTATCAATGCGGCAATCCCCCTCGAATTCCGCACGGAATCGCTGCTGCGGTTCCTCAAGATAAATCCGGAAATCACCATTGACGGAACCAGCGGGAAAAAGGCCTTCGGCCTTGCGGTCCAGAGCAGGCTCGGCAATAAAACAAGCTTTCTGTTCAATGACCTGGTAACCGATAGCGGTTTTAAAACCACCAATGATCTTGCACGAGGCTTCAGCGACCCCGGTCATCTGGCGAACGCGACCGTTTCGTACGACGTGACCAAGGAAGTCCCGCTCAGCTATTATCAAATGGACAACTCCTCGCTTCGCGGGACTGAAAAACGCTACCAATTCACGGCCGGTTCGCATTTCCTGGGCTTCCCGTTTCTTGATGTGTCGCTTTCCCGGAATATCGTCAACGGAAACCTGCTCGACAGCACAATTCAAGTAGTGCATTTAGATCCGATTGGTGATACAGCATTACCGGCGATTGATTCGGTGAGGCCGAGGCTTGACCGTGACAAAGACAAACTTTTATTCAGGCTTTATGAAACATCGTCGCCTTTCGTGGAATCCCTGCTTCATATCAACCGGCTCAACTATGATGTTTCGTATCTGTTGTTCAATTCCCGTAAAGAACATGTTGATTCGTCGGACACGGCAAATGGCCTTATCCTGCCTGCAAAAACATCTACAATCCAGGGTTCCGGGTCCGCTTTTTACGGCAATATAACCCTAAGTCCCACCAAACGGATATCTCTTTCGGAGGTCGGGCTGTTTGTCAATGACGCTCCCGGAGAAATTTACCGCAACGAATGGAGCCCGACGCTCATGCTCCAGACAAATGACGCGCCTCCGGGTTTCGATATAACCGCGCGAAACGAATTGAATTATAAGAGTTTTGCCGATTCGAACGCCAGTTTTTGCACAATCCTGCGTATGGCCATGATTACTCTTAAACCCGGAACATGGTTCTCTTTCATGAATTGGATACAGCCATTTTATTGGATACAGGACCAATTGACCTGCAATTTCGACACCTCTAACCCCGGATTTTCCCATTTGTTTTTTGATGACAGGAGCGTTGCCACAAAAAGCCTTACGCACACGGTGGGGGCCAATATTTTTCCCAATAATGATATTGTTTTCAGTAATAAAAATCAGTGGACAACTTCCACCAAATATGATTCCACGTACGATTCCATCCAAACGATGTTTTATACATTTAATGATCTGAAATGGCATTTTGGCGCAAACCGCATGTTTCAAACACGCTGGGAATGGAACCACGGCCGATCCACTGACTCAGCCTATTATTATGATTTTCACCGGGGATTTATGCAATATACCAATACGTGGTTGCCCTGGCTGCAAACAATAACCGGAGTTACTTCCAATTTTGTTTCAAAAACGTATGATTCAACTGATCGAAATGGCGGTACATATTTCCTGTCCTCCGCGGTTACGCAAACAGGTCCTATTATCACGATTTCAATCAGCGACCAGAACATGGGGATTATCAAGACGCTCAGCAACAGCCACACCCTTAATGTTACCTGGAAAAATGAACACGGCAGGACTCATTCATCTCCTGACATTACCTATTCAATGTATTTGAAAATGGTTGTGGCGCCGAATTTATCGATGGACATGTATAATAATTTTTCCCTGGTAAACTCGGCATTTACAAAGTATAATGGCAATTTGTCTTTAAAAATGATCTTCTAAATAAGGAGAGCAGACCAATGTTCAAAGTAATTTGCAAAATTTTACTCTGCGCTTTGCTGTTGTCTTTCTGCGTTTGTAAAACTAATTGGATCAACACGAGCAAGGACAACGATCAAAGCGGTGCGAACTCGGTTTCGCAATTGCAGATTATGCCTTCGGACGTTACCGGCTGGCAACAGATGAACGGCGCATCGGGTTGGCTCATGGTTTCGGGGAGCAACCTTTATACCGTGATTGATGGCGGCGACATGCCATATACTAAGAACCATTTGATCGAGGCAGGAATACAATCTTTGCAGGGAGGTCAAAAACTGCTCACTGTTTATTGCATGGATTTTGGAATTGTTGCAAACAGTAAGCAAATGGTTGAGGACCAACGTAATGTATACTCTCCCCAATTACCCATACCCAATTTCTCCGATTCGATTGCTTTTGCCTTCCCAACGCTTGGAGGAGTCACGGCATTTGCATATTTGGGCAAATTTTATATTGAGCTCCAATTAACGGGTTTTCAGGACCAGCTCGAGTCGCTGCGAACGGCAAGTTTATTTTTAGACCTTTATTCGTCTAAAATCGAATAACTCGTTTCGATACGCCTGCTTTTAAGCAGGCACTCAACGAACGAAAAGTTCAGCTGGCTGAGCGATGCATTGAGTACTACCGAAATGTGTCGCGAAGCGATTTACTCCACGATAATTTTACCGACATCCGTGTATTGCCCGACTGAAACACGCACTTCGTAAATTCCGGCCCCAACCATGTTGCCGTGTTCATTTTTTCCATCCCAGGAAAGTGACGTTTTATTTCCCATTGCCTGCGCGGACAATTTCCTGACATTTCTGCCGCGAATGTCAAATATCCGCACGTCAAGAGCGCCGGTTGTTTCATGAGGCAGTCCGAAACGGGTCATGGCCCCGCTGCCGGCAAGACAAATTTCAAAGGCATGGGGCGGCTTCTGGATATCTGATACGCCGGGAAGAACGCTTGTGGGAGTAATGGGGACCCAAACCGCATCGGTGGTGGCGTAACCGAAAAGGGTCATGAAACGGGCGATTTGAGTCATGTCCATGTTGTTTTTTTCGTTCAACTGGGTTACCTGGATGTCCTGTTTTATTTTCACACTTGTCAAGTAGTCCACGGCGCCGGCAAACGTCCCCATGACAAGCCGGGACAACACTTTTGTTGGCGCGCCATCGGGATTGTTGTTGTTGTCCGCCCAGAGCGAATCGACGATGCAGAGCTGCTGCCGTGGCGGCGTGCCGCCGATGATCGCGTCGCTCATGTTCATGTAAACCGCCACGTCGCCGGTGGAAGGGTTCGAATTCTGGTGCGTGGGTGGAAACGTCCCGAAGTGGTTCTTCAAGCACAGCGTGACGCCTCCGGTATTGCCCTGGGCCGGCCCGCCATTATTCGGCGTACAATGGCCCTTGTTCACCGAAATATTGACGATGATATCAACCGCTCCGCTTACAAAAGAGGCGGGACATGTCTGATTGCTCATATTGGGAACAACTGCCGAGCCGTTTCCACCCAATCCAGTGGAATTGGTTGACGTTATTCCGGGAAATTTTGTTGTATCCGTGGTGCTAAAGTAGGAGGCATAGTCACCAATGTCATTGCACCGGCTGCCATTAGCGCCATCGTAAACAATGATGTTCGCGGCAAGGACTCCCAGGCCTTTGAGAACATTACAGATTTTTCCGACCACCGCAACACGGGGCAAATTGGAATGATTGCAGCCATTGACTTTTATCGCAGCCACGACCTGGGCCCATGTTTTGGCGGCGGGTTTCTGAAAAATCGTACTCCACGCCAAATCAGCCGTTGCTTTCTGCGAAAGCGACATGGCCATTTTATCCATATCAGTCGATATTACCGTAGTACTCGTGGCGCCGGCAAATTTACTTAAGCTGAAAGAGGCCAGAGTTGGGGTTGTGATCATGAGGGGATCATACATGCAGACCACCCGATTGTTGCTGATGTTCGGATTGATCGCTTTTCCCGTGGTCCATGCGGAAGTTTTAGCTGTTGCTCCTAATACGGACTTTACAGCCGGCCCGGCAACGGTAATTCCAGCCGCACCCGCGGCCGCCATTTTAAGAAATGAACGACGGCTTCTCAGTTTTTCACTCATGCTATTCCCCCTATGTTTAATTTGCGTGATTAAAATTTAATAAACCTCAAGATTACTTAAAGAAAGTTATACACTCTGACCGGCGTTCATTAAAGAAATTGTTCTGACGGCGCTTCTTAACTAAATTCATCATCATTGTCAACAATGCTAAATATAATCCTTTTTAAGTAAAAAGTGGAACTTTTTTCAATAATATCACCGCACCTTTTTCATCCCACTGAAACAGCTTGTAATGATACATAAATATATAATAAAGTACGTTTATTTGCTCAAGTTATTTAAGGTTTTTAAAATCCAATTAGATTCATATGATACAAAAAAATACTTCCCTTTTTTTAAAAAGTCTTTATCTTTCAAGGTTTTTCTGTTTCCTGGTTTCAAGCGCTATTTCAAGGAATTAAGCAAGCAAAACATGTGCCAGGACGCACAGGCGGAGGATGGTCGATTTTTCCGCCGGGCGATAGCATGAAGGAATTATTTAAAGCGTCAATACCGGATAGCCTCTTTATGCCATATTTTCCGGTTTACGGCAAATAGGTTATCCGCTTTTCGAACACACCCGCGGTTTTCCCTTTTGTATCAAGAGCTTTCATAAAGAGCACATACATCCCTGATGCGACCGGCCTTTTTCCGGCGCTTGTGCCGTTCCACACAAGTTCCCGCAGGCCCGCGATAGTTGCGCCCTGGCTTGCCCATACCATCCGGCCGCGAAGGTCCACTATCGAAAAATCGACCCTGCCGATCCCGTCATACGGAAGGCTGTAACGGATCCGAAGCATGCGGCCGAAGGGGTTCGGGCCCACGCCGACGAGCGCAAGCCGAAAGAACCTGTTGGCGGCTTTTGCCTTTGCGATATACGAATCGTTTCCAATCACCAGTTTCCTAAAACTACTGCCCGCCGAAATGTCCACGGTTACATGGAGCTGCGCCGAAGCGACGGCCATGGTGTCCGTTGCAGGGTCCATAATGACCGCTTTAAAACCGGCGGGTAATACATCGAGGTTTTCAACGTGAAAAGTGATATTTTCAGCCGTGTTATTGTTTCCGTTAAAGGCCAATAAATAGGTCACCCCGCCGTCCTTCGCGCACATGCCCTGGGCCATTTCGTGGCCCCAATGCCGCATTTTCTGGTCGCATACGCTGATCCCCGCACCATCGATACGAGGCATTGCGGGATAAAATTTTATCCCGGCAGCGCTGCCCTCGCTATGGCCGCAATACACGGGGCTCAGGACACTGCCGCCTGCCGTGTGGCCAACGACCTGGACCGACCACCCCTCTGGCGTCTGGCCTTTCTTTGACAACCCGGAGGTATGCTTGGACATTGAGGTCGGAATACTGGGAATACGGAGTGTTACTTTTTCGTTAAACGGATTGAAGACGCAAAAATAGCCCGTCGCCGAATCCGCCTTGTTCATGTACTGGGGGGCCGTCTTTTTCCAGTCGCCGACATACAGCGGAGTCAGGTAATAGTGGCCGGTGTTATCGATATTAAAACGATAGTACTGCAACGAATCGCCCCTGCCCGGTATCTTCGGGTCCGCGTCCGTCGATTCGATGATGTCTCCCACCCGGACCGAAAAATAATACGGCACGGAAACATCCGACATCGCCTGGGGCCCTAAAACGATCGTAGACGGTTGTTTCAGATCGGTCGTCACGCCGCTTCCCAGTTGAAGCACCGTGTGGGTCTTCGTCTTGATCCAGAAAAGACTGCCCGGCCTGAAATCGAACATCCATGCCGACGAGTCGGCAAACTCAACCCACTTGTCGTCACTGCCGGAATTGACGTCGTAAGACAACCACCTGAACAGGCGGAATTTCGTATTGTCGTAGACCCATCCGTTCTTACCTCCCAGGTCCTTGAGCGCGGTCTTTGCCGTGGAGTCCGCGAGGCGCGCCGTCACCCAGAGCGGCGTCCATTTCATTTCCACCGTCGATATCGTATTCGCCGTGCTGTCGCGCAGCACCTGGCGCGACACGTCCGCAGTGTCGAAACGCACCGCGTCGCTCGCCACGAAAATCGCCCGGACGCCGGCGCCGCTGCTGACGGCCAGGGCCGGCGTCCTGACAATGACTGTGTCAATGAGTTTTCCGAGCACCCCAAAAAGGCTGTCTCCCGGCAAATAGGAATTTTCACCCTTGGCATAACGGAAAATCCACGACGCGTTTGCGATGTTGTCGACAATCTGGACCGTATCATACGTCGCGACACCGGCCGCAACCGCCCCTTTGGTGGAGTTTAAGACCTTCACCACTGGGGCAATCGTATCAACCATGGCGATAAACGGACTGCCAAGGTCTTTCGTCAGCACCCACACGGTCCCGTTTGCGGCGAACACCGTGCCGTATTCCACGGAATACAGACCCGATGAGTCTTGCCGGTATATCCGGACATCGGCAAGCGTATACCCCTTCGGTATCAGAAGGGTATCCACCGTAAGCCCCACGTTCATTCGGTCAGCGGCGTCCGTAAAGCGGAACCCGATGCTTACCGGGACCAGACCGTTTAAGGCGCCGGCAGGTGGAGTAAAAATCCGCAACGTGTCCGCCGTCGGAATAATGTCCGACAACGACTCGTTGGCAAGGATCACCTTCCCGCCAAAAGCATACACCGTATCGTGCACCTTGCTGAAATACGACACCACCTGCCACGTCGTACCTATCGGCGTAATCGCCGTTGCCTTCGACGAGTCCGTGGGAACCGCCCACTTCCCGTTTTTACCCATCCACATCGACACGAAATATTTTGTATTAAACGTCAGCAACTCGTTAAGTTTGACCACGGCGCTGTCGGTTGTGCTCTTGATCGTCACTATTTGCGTCGGCACTGTGGCGGGATCCATGGGAAAATCGTTCGGCGAATATTCTATGCCCACTTTGAAATTCGTGTCCGGCATGTCAACGCGCCAGGTCAAAAAGAGCGCATTGCGCGTTGTGTCATACGTGAATTTCACGATCTTTATCGTGTTCTTTATACTTGATGTGTCTATCGACGCGGGCGTCGAGTCCCTGGCCGAAGCGCTGTCGGTCACCTTCGACCACAGGCCGTTCTGCAATACCTGGGCGCCGAAATAATACCAGTGTTTCTCCGTAAGTCCCGTTGCGGAAATCGTCGTGTCCGTGACCGCGGGCGATAGGGTATCGAACTGGGCCGCGGGAATGTTGTCGGGTCCGGCGGGAACCGCCTTTAACCCTTTCCAGATGCGGATGCGGTCAAAGCCGCTGATTTTGTTCCAGGTCAGCCGTATGACGCTCGGGCTTATTGCCTTTGCCTTGAGCCGAATGGGGTTTATCGGACGAACCCTGCCCACCATGAACGACGTGTCTTTTTCGATGCTGAGCATGCGGTTCTTGCCCATTACCTCCACGGCCGCATACGCGCGGACCGTGTCGCTGTTAAACCGCGGGTCGCGTATCTTGTAGGTAAAGCGATTGGCCACTGCCCCGCCTATCAGGGCGCTCACCGGAAACCATTTTGTGGAAGAAGCGTCCGAAAAATTCGAGCTGTCCCTGAGCCCGTACCATACCGCGACCGAATCCGCCTTTCCCGTGTCGATTAATGACACATTGTCAAGATACACGGCGGCCGTGTCGACGCCCAGGTATTTGCCCGAGATGACAATGCCGTTTGAGGTCCTGACCGTGTCCTTCATTAAAACAAGCGTCCCATTGCCCCCCATTATGACGCTTTTTGTCCCGTCGTTCCAGTTAAGGGCGGTGCTGAACCCGTAGAACACGCTGTCGGCCGGCGAGGACGCCTGCACGGACACGGTGTCTTTAAATGGTTTTGCGGCGGCCTGCAAAGCCGTGATGTTGATGGTCTGGAGCGCTATACCCGTCTGTGCGTTGGAAGGCAGGGAATCTTTCCTGAAATACAGGCCCAGTGAATCCGACCACGGCGCGATCGCGGTTGTCTTTGAGGTCGGGATGGAATCGTAATTATTGAATGTCAATTCTACCTGCGTCGAGGAAAGGCGCCGTCCGGACAGCCTCGTTGGGTTGTCCAGCCTCGAATACACATACACATAGGCCGCCCTTGTGGTGGAATCCACGCCGCCGGGACCCGTGATTTTAAGCATGACGGTGTAGGAACCCGGCTGGGTGAAGGTATGCGAAGGGTTTTTCGCGGTGTCGGGGGACGTGCTGTCGCCGAAGGTCCATTGCCGTGCCGTTACCGCACCAGTTGACAAATCTGTAAAATGCACCGTGATCGAGTCCCGCGCCGTAAGCGGCGTGCCTGAAAAAGCGGGCTTCGGCTTTGAATAGGAAACGACGATGAAATTCGCGGCAATAACCGAATCCGGGACCACGCCGGCAAGCACTTTGAGTTTTACCGTGTAGGAACCTGGGGCCGTATATTTATGCGTGGGGTTTTTAACGGTTCCTGCGGTGGTCCCATCGCCAAAGTTCCACTGCCATGTCGAAACGCCGCCCGTTGACGAATCAATAAACGCAACGGTCAGGCTGTCGAGCCCCGTTTGCGGGGAACCGCTGAACGCGGCCCGGACCACATGCAGCGTGCACGGGACGCTGATGGCGGCGCCCGACGGATTACGGACAATACACTGAAATACCGATTTATCGTCATTGGCCGCGACCGAGGTAAGGGTCAGCGAATTCGCGGCGCCCGCGGTATCGGCCCCGTTTTTTATCCATGCATACGTAAACGGTAAGGTCCCGCCGCCGGCCACAACGGAAAACACGGCCTGATTGCCTTTGGGGACGGTCTGCGAAGCTGGCTGTTGCGCGATTTTTGGGGGAAGTACCACATGGAGCGTGCAGGCTTTGCTGGTATCGAAATAGGAGTTGTTTTGAAACACGTTTTGCACGATGCATTTATACCGCGTGTTGTTGATTGTCGTATCGTTCACGGTGACCGTCAAGGTATCGCTGCCGCTTCCGATGGCCGCCGGCGGGATGGTTTGTGCCATCCATGTATACGAATACGGCTTCGACCCGTTTGCTACCACGAAAAATTTTGCCGTACCGTTAACAGCGGCCGTTTGACTGACGGGCGGCGTGGCCACTTTTGCGGGAGCAAAAACTTTTATGGAAATTCCGGCCGTGGAATTACCACCCGAACCATTAGATGCGGCAACGACGTACGACAAGGAATCCACTTGAACGGTCGGCGTTCCCGAAATAATTCCCGCTAAGGTATCTAATTTCAAGCCGGTAGGTAACGGAGGAGATATCGAATACTTTGTAACATAGCCGGTCACGTGGGGCGTATCGTTGACAAATTGAGTATTAATCAGGCCGGAAATGTAAGGTTGTGAATAAGAAAAACTGCCGATGGAAGTGATCACATGCAGCGTGCAGACAGCGCTCCAAACCGAATCGACGACATTTTTCACCCGGCATTGGTACCATGATTTATCATCAGCGGCAGGGACCGATGGTATTATGAGGGCGCTTGAACTTCCCACCGAATCCGTACCGTTCTTGAGCCATTTGTAAGCAAGCGGCGCGGCTCCGCTTGCCTGAAGGGTAAAGGTCGCAGTAGTCAAAGCAACCGCGGTCTGGTCCGTCGGCTGTGTTGTAATCGAAGGGCCGATTGCAGGCATAAGCACGACGTCGTTGCCCGTGCCTCCGATATAGCTCACGACAAACGTATAGGTCGTGACGCCGAGGGTTGCGGTAATCGTGGCGCCTTCGGCCAGGCCGTTAAAGGCGCCGCTCACCGCGTCGGACTGGTCATTATCAATAATTAGGAATGACCGTCCCGGAAGCGGCGCGCTTTTCAAGTTCAATTGTAACGTTGCGCCGCCCAGTGACACGTTGCCGAAAACATTGATTTTATCGCACGTGCTGTCCCCTAAATCAACGGCATAATTGGAACCCGATGCAAATGTCAGATTATTATTAACGGTAAACGTTCCGACTCCGGAGACCCCGGGGGAAAATGTCGCGCCGCTATTGATCGCCACGGCGCCACTAACCGAACCCGTGCCGCCCAGCGTCCCGGCATTGCAGGTGATTGCTCCGGCGCCCAGACACGTGTTGGTTATTAAAAGCGTGCCCGCTAACAGCGTGGTCGCGCCGACATACGTGTTAGCCCCCGAAAGCGTGAGCGCTCCACTGCCGATTTTAGTGATTGCTAAGGTGCCCGCCGTGTTTTTTATAACGCCGCTGAACGTCGAAGTAGCGTTGTTATTGCCTACTGTAAGTTTTGGCGCGCCAGCAGCCGAATTGTCGATGGTCCCCGCGCCGCTCAGCCCGTTGACTGTGTCGCTGAACATGTTGAGGTCGAGCGTTCCGGTAACGGTCACATCTCCTTTGTTAGCCCCGTTAGGAATTACATTGGCCGCACCTAACTGTAGAGTACCGGCGCTGATCGTGGTGTTTCCGGAATAGGTATTAGCGCCTTGGAGATTTAAAATGCCCACGCCGGTCTTGGTCAATGCGCCGGTCCCGGCAATCACTCCCAGAATAGCAACGGTATTGGAATTGAACGTGTTTGGTATTTCAATGGTCCCGCCCGATGCGCCAATAATAAAGCCTCGATTAACGCCATAATTATTACCCGCGCCGGTAGCGATAGCCGTGCTGAGCGTCCCGCCATTAATGGTCATGAAATCAGCGATTAAACTGCCCGAAGATGCACTCAGGTTATATCGATCCGCTACACTGACGGTTCCGCCATTAATAACATATTTGAGGGCATTGCTCGTCGGCGTGCCGGTCAAGCTGAGCGTGCCGGTGTTGACCGTAATGGTGCCGGAGTACGTATCGTTGCCAGACAAGGTCAATGTTCCAGTGCCGATTTTTGTGAGCGACATTGTTCCTGATCCATTCTGGATTATCCCGCTGAATGTCGATGTCGCGTTATTGTTTCCAACTACCAAGATGGGAGTTCCGGCGACCCCGGTGGTCACGGTCCCGGCGCCGCTCAGCCCGTTGAGTGATTGACTGAAGCTGTTAAGGTCCAGGGTGCCATTTATAGTGTCATCCCCAATATTCGCGCCATTGGGAATTGCGTTGGCCACGGCCAGCTTGAGCGTTCCCGCGCTGACCTTCAGTCCTCCACTGAATGTGTTTCCGGAATTGGAAAGAACGAACCCTCCTCCGGTGCCGATTTTTTGCAAACTGCCCGATCCCGAAATGATGCCGCTTAACGTGTCGACGCTGTTATACGTCAGATCGTTAATGACGCATGCGCCCGAAAGGGATATTGGGCCCGACCACTTCGTATTTTGACCGTTGCCATCAGCCGTTCTCAAAGTGCAACTGGTCATGGTAATACTATTGGCCATGTTCAGATTGCCCCACGATGAAAGGGCCGCCCCGCTAATGACCGTAACGGGCGCGCCGGCAAATGCGGTCGCGGACTCCTGGCTTAACCTTCCCGCATTGACTAGTATCGAACTGATGGCGCTGCTGTTGGAAAGTATGCAAACGGCATTGGAACCGACTTTCGTCAACACATGATTGTTTCCGTTAATGGCATTTGCAAAGCCCCGGCCGATATCAAACCTTCCGCCATTGTTTCCGACGGACGCATTGCCCACCAGGGTAATCGTACCGATTGCATTCATTTGCTGCGCGCCTGAATTTATGATGGCCCCGTTATTCGCGTCGAGTTGACCGTTGATCGTAATAGGCTGGGTATAGCCCTGCAAATTCAATCCATTTACATCAAGCGCCCCGCCTGAATTAACGGTAATCGCATCGGTAAATGCGCCGAGTGCCTGGGCATTTCCCGCTTTTAGGATGCCCCCGGATATGGTAGTCGGGCCGGTATACGTGTTGGTCCCGGAAAGCGTCAGGGTCCCCGCGCCGGTCTTGGTCAGGGCAAGGACGCCGGTGTTGTTTTGAAGCACTCCGCCAAAGGTGTTGTTTGCGGCATTGTTCACGTTCAACGTATAGGTGCCTGCGGTGGTGTTTGTCAACACTATTCCGGTCGAGCCGGTCAGGCCACCTAAAATGGTAGTGCCCGGCGAATTGAGGACAAGAGTTGGTTTTCCGGCGCCGCTGGAAATTAAGTTGACCGTCGCATATTGCAAAGCCGTGTTGTTGTCGATATTGAGCCATATGTCCTGGGCGGACGAAGAGTCCTTAATTGTGCCTGAAAATGAATTGGCAGGGTTGGTGATATGAACGCCCGCCGATGTTCCCGACGCGGTTGGGCCATGGGCTAAAATAAGATTGCTGGATCCAGATACTACGCCGTCGATGTACACGTCCTTTTGGGAGTACGTTGCCTCGATCGTTCCACCGGAAGCGCCGATGGCAAAGGTCGCGCCGGCGCCGGTTGCCAGGTGCTGGACGCCGTTCTCACCGATTATAGTGCCGCCATTCACTAAAAATGAATCAGCTACATTGTAGGCATTCGAGTTGTTTGCGGGTTTGAACCAGAGGACAGCGCCTGAGTTGATGGTGACCGTGCCGGTCCCCAATGCCGCGGCATTTTCTTCGCCAGGCGTACCACCGCCATTGCCAACCTGCAGGGTGCCTGTATTTATTGTGGTGCCGCCTTGATAGGTGTTGGCCACGTTAAGGAGCATCATTGTTCCGGCCCCGCTTTTGGTAAGCGAATTGGCTCCGGATACAATTCCGTTTATATATAGTATCGGGGTCGCGGTAACATTCCAGGTCTGATTAACGCCCAGCGCCAGGTTGCAATTTACCGTAACATTCTGGGTGGCGCTACTCATATCCAACCCCGATGAACCTAATGTCAAGGTGTTACCGGCATTAAAGGTGATCCAACCGCCGGGATTTACTAATACCATTCCCGCCCATGTCATATTGTTGCCCAACGATACGGATCCGTTTGCTGCCGTAACCGTGGCGTCCCATTTTCCGGTGTCAGTAGAAGTTGGAACAACGCCAGTGCTCCAACTACCAGTCTGGTTAAGGGGTGTCTGATTATTGGCCTTGAGATAGGTAGCGGCAGTTACGGTATTTACAAAAACCAACGCCGCCAAAACGGCAACAGGTATGATTTTCTTCATGGAAACCGTCATATTTCCCCCGACTAAGAATAAAAACATTGCGTAAAAGGTCCCAATTATAGGTGCAATTTCTCAATTAAAATAATAAATCGCCCCTCTAAGAAGATTATATCATAAATGCAAAATTATTTCCAACAATAATATTGAATTCTATAAATAAAGAGAATTTCGCCTATTTAAGCGGCTAAATAGGGCTGTTGAATTTAATAATTGCGCCTTCTAAAACCGGACCTCAATCCGCTCTCAGAGCACCCTTCTCCTTAGCAAGGAGAAGGGCCGGGGATGAGGTAAAAATCCTTGGGAAATTGAGGGGCGAGAAAGATCGCGAAATTATGCAGTATTTTTTCGGGCCGTCACTCCGAAAGCCCGCCGCTTTCAACCACTTCCTCCACCAGCGCGCCGAAGAGGCAAATGACGTCGCTGTTTGCCTTGCGCAAACGGCCGCAGAGAATTTTTGACAATTCCCGGAAAATGGCAAAACCGATGGCCGGGTGGTGCGCGCTTAATTCCAGGAAACTACCACGCTTGATAACGTAGAATTCACAGTCCGTATTGCATACCACGGTCGCGGAACGCTTGTCCGGGTCGATGAGCGCCATTTCACCGAAGAAAATGTTCATATCCGCCGACAGTCTGGCCACTATGTAAGGGTCATTCTGCATGGTGCTCTTGATGATTTCCACGGTCCCCGATTTAATGATGAAAAGGCTGTCGCCATCCTCGCCCTCGGTAATAACTGCGTCGCCTTTTTGATGCCTTATTGTGCCTAGAAGCCCGGCCATGCGCCTCAGTAAATCTTCATCGTGGCTGATTTCCTTGAAGAGACTGATGTTTTTGAGCTTGGCTATTTTTTCCTGAATGTTGGGCACGCCTTTTATTTGTTCTTCCATATTAACTCCCAACCGTGGAACCCACGATGCAAATGGCCTTTGTAAATTTCTTGATTGAATAGCCGTTCGGAGGGTTTAAAACGGGAACATTCGCCGACAGCGCCTTGACGGTTTTCAATTCCGGAATAATGTCGGCGATGTCCGGGTTTTTCTGGGCCTCGCGCAGCGCTTCTTTTTTGCGCGTGAGGATATTGCCCGTATTTTCCAGGAGCCCGATGAGTATCCCCGCCTTTTGCGCCTCGAAATACGTTTTAAGCTCGTTGTATGTTTTTCCCAGATACGAAGCGGGGAATTCCCGCGTCGTCATGCCTGCGCCGCTTTCCTTTGAAAACAGGGCGCGGACAACATGGGAAAGACCGATCCCCAGCGACGCATAGGCAAGCATCGAACGGGAAAAATCGCGCGAAAGCAGGATCTCGTCGCAATGGGAAAGTTGTAAATATTTTTCATATTTCGTATCGAGGATTTCGGCGCAGACATAGGCCTTTTTATTGAGGTTTTTTATGGTCATGACCGCCATGACGGTCTTGGAATCGATCTGCTGCAAATCGCCCTCTTCAAGGTAATCCGCCATGACCAGGACCCTTTCAGCCCGCTCTATCCCCGCGCGCAGAAGGTCCCGTTCTTCAATGAAGTCGCCGTTGACATAACGGATACCGCGCAGCCGGGGATCGTTTTGCACGCCGCTGACCTCTTCAGGGGCCGCGCGGTTTATGAGCACGATGCCGGCGGGATCAAGCCCGGGGTGGTTGTCGAGGATCTCGTAGAGGATGTTGTTCATCTCCCGCTTCCACCCGCAGATGATGAAATGTTTTTTTTCCTTTTCAAAACTGAGAAGGCCTTTTTCCGCTTTCATTTGACGCTCCATGAGAAAGGATGCTATCTGTCCGGTCACCGCACCGAGGCTTGCCACGCCGAACACCATCATGAACATCGCCACCAGGCGGCCGGGCGTGGTTATCGGCACCTTGTCCCCATACCCAACGGTGGCCACGGTCACCATGGTCCAATACAGACTCTCAAAATATGAGCCGAACTGAGGGTTTTGTTTTTTTTCAATGAGAAAGACGACAAAGGCACTCAGGAAAAAAACCAGAACAAAAATGACAATGAGCTTAAACGCAATTGATGTTTGCAACAAAATGCTGAAATGGCGCCAGGGCCTGGTTTTTCTTTTGTTTTTATTCATTACAGGAGAAATTATACCGTAAAATCAAACAGGAAGCCATTAGAAAAAGGTCAATAGCGCATCGACGTGTCGTAGTTGACGTTTTCGTTGAATATCGGGGCCAATTCTTCCACGACCTTGGCAAGGGTGTTTTCGGAGCAATAGTAGCCTTCGGAGATTTTTTTTTGGAGGGCGGTCAGGTATTGTTTCCGTGATTTTTCATTCATCCACAGAAACCGGCCGGTCTTGATGTTTGGAGATTCCCTGCGTTCTTTCACTTTTTCGTCCTTGAAAAATGTGCGCATCCTTGCGTGTGTATCTGTTTCTAGTATCGACAGTTTGAAAATAAAGCTTTATAGAAATTTAAGCATTTCACAAGACAAACTTGCGAAATGCAGCATTGTAACCTTAAAATTTCACCTCACCTCATCACCCCTGCCCTGCGCTGACGCTTCGGCAGACGCAGGGCAGGGGTGATTTAAAAAAAAAGTCGTATGTCTTTACAATATCGATCTATTGTTATATAATCAAAACGGTACATATATACAAAATTGCATTCAAGATGACCTTGTAGGGGTTCAAAATTTTGAACCCTTACGGTTTTGGAGCGCCATGGTCCGATTCAGCATCGACGACGTAACGGAGGAAATGGTATTAGGGGAATCGCTTTTTCTTCCCACGGGCGAGCTGCTTCTTGCTGCCGGTTATCGCCTTAAGGACCGATACCGCAAGCGGCTTAAGGAATTGGGATTTTACAGCGTATTAATAAACGTAGAGGGGGCCGAATCGGTCATTCCGGAAACGATCATTTCCGCGCACATTCAAAGGGAAATGGCCGTTTCCCTCAACTCCACGACCCAGAACATCAAAGAATCCCTTCCCGTCCGGCAACAGGGGATCCGTGCAATACAGCGGATGATCAAAGACAACAAACAGTATTTGAACAAATACATCCTGAATTCAGGGGTCCTGCGCGCGCTTGAGCACTTCATCGACGAGATACTCAACCAGCCCTCAATGGTCCTGAATGTTTCCGCGCTGAGTAAGTCCCCCGGCGATTTGTTTACCCATGCCATTAATGTCATGGTCACCGCGCTGTGCCTCGGCAGAAAATTCAGGTTCTCGTACGATGAAATGAAACAACTGGGGATCGGCGCCATCAATTACGATTTAGGACTTGTGGCAGTGCCCGAGGCAATCCTGGAAAAACAGGGAGACTTAACGGAAGAAGAATATCGGATATACGAACAGCACACGGTGTTCGGCTATATCATGCTTTCGCAGAACCCTTCCATCCCGCCCACGAGCTCGGCCGTGGCGCTCCAGCATCACGAACACCAGAATGGGACCGGGTTTCCCCGCGGTATCAAGGGTGAAAACAGGCCTCCTTTAAAGGATTTTTCAAGGAAGAACGTCATCCATCGCTTCGCCGAGATCGTCGCGGTGGCCGACAACTATGACATGCTCATAACGGGAAGGAACGGCTACGGCCATAAACATACGGTGCGCGATGCGCTTAAAAAAATCATCCAGATGGGCGGCGCCAGGCTCAACTCCGAAATTGTCAAGACTCTGGTTTCGATCGTCCCCGTGTATCCAGTGGGCGCGCGGATCCGCATCATAAACGCGCCCGTGCCCCAGCTTGTGGGCTACAATGGCGTCGTGGCGAAAGACAACACCGACTGTCTTGAGCAGCCCCAGATCATCCTCTACGAAACCAGGAACCATTCTCGCGTCACGCCGGTCCTGATCGACCTGGCGAAGCACAAGGGCTTTACGTTTGAATTGATTACGTAAAAGCAAAAAAGGCCAGTCAGGTATTTCCTCCGCGCCTGGGACCCCTCAAAGCTTCCCTATGGCGCTTGAGGAAACACCTGACTGACCTTTTGTTATCAAAGAGAGGTTTACGTATGGGCACGTTGCAACGTGCCCCAACCTAAAAAACCGCGATCGTTTATCGCATCCCAACCAGTTCCCTTACCTTGTCAAGCGTCTTCGTACCGATTGTCCGGGCTTTCAACGCGCCTTTTATTCTTATTTCGTCAATATAGTCAAGATTGGCGCAGAGCGTCTCCCGTTTCGACCGGTAGGGCAGGAAATATTCCCAGAGCATTGAAAAAAGCTCCTTTTTCGCGTCGCCGTATCCATAACCGCCTTTAAGAAATTTCTGTTCCATGGCAAGTGTCTTTTCCGGTGACGCAAACAAACGGTACAGCGCGAAAAGCGTGCTCTTTTCAGGGTCTTTAGGCGCCTCGACGGGCGTGGGGTCAGTGACAATGCCCATTATTTTTTTCCGCAACGATTGTTCCGGCGCGAAAATATCGATGGTGTTGCCGTACGACTTGGACATTTTCTGCCCGTCGGTCCCCGGAACGACCGCGACCGCCTCTTTGATCTGCGGTTCAGGAATGGTAAACACCTCGCCATAGGTGGCGTTGAATTTGATCGCGATGTCGCGTGTCACCTCCACATGCTGTTTCTGGTCTTTGCCCACCGGAACCACATTCGATTGATACAGGAGAATGTCGGCGGCCATGAGCACGGGATAGGAAAAAAGGCCGTTGGCCGCGGGAATGCCTTTTGCCACCTTGTCTTTGTACGAATGGCATCGTTCCAGCAGTCCGACGGGCGTAACATTGTTCAGGTACCAGGTCAGTTCGGCGACTTCCGGGACGTCCGACTGCACCCAAAACACGGATTTGTCGGGGTCGATGCCAAGAGCCAGCATGTCGAGTATCGCATTTTTCGTATAATCAAGAAGCTTTTCCCGGTCGAACAGGGAGGTCAGGCTGTGCATGTTGGCAATGAAACAGAACAGTTCCCCTTTTTCCTGAGAATGTACCATAGGCTGGACCATTCCCAGGTAATTGCCGATGTGTAATAGACCAGACGGTTGAATGCCCGAAAGAATTCGCATATGTTAACATTCTCTTTCTATGAAACCATAAATCTAACCGCTCACTGAGCGAAGCCGAAGTGAGCGCATGTTAGAGCAATTCCCTTCGACACTTCGGCACTGCTCAGTGCAGCGCTTCGCTCAGGGAACGTGATTCATAATTATATTTTTTCCCCGCCGCGACTGGCGTGCCGAATTTTTCGACCATGCCAGCGCGGCGCAATACGCCGCAACGGCCACAATAATTATGGTTGCGCCGGATGTGAAGTCCAGGAAATACGAAAGCATGAGGCCGGAAAGCGTAAAAACGATACCAAGGCCCGACGCGATGAACATGATACGTTTAAGGTTTTTGGTGAACATTTCCGCGATCGAGGCCGGAATGGTAAACAGCGCGATCACCAGAATAAGCCCCACCACGCGGATAAGCAACACCACCGACATCGCTATAAGCAGAAGCAGAATGTAGTACAGCGTCTTTACGGGCACCCCATTTATAAAGGAGAATTCCTCGTCGTATGACATACCCACGAATTCCTTGAACAGCAGCACTACCACCAGGACGATGATGATATCGAGGACCGCCATGAACACGAGGCTTTCCCACGGTACCGCAAGGATGCTCCCGAAGAGATAGCTCATCATGTCGACATAGTATCCCTTTGACAGATCGATCATGAGGATGCCGAATGCCATGCCCGCGGCCCATACCACGCCGATTATCGTATCGGATCGTTCTTTATTGCGCTGGCTAACGTATCCCATGACGCCCGAAGCGACGAGCGAAAAGAGAACCGCGCCCAGAAGCGGGGGCCATCTGAGAAACACGGCAAGGCCAAGCCCGCCATACGCAGCGTGCGCGATGCCGCCGGACAGCGACGAAAGCCTATTGACCACAACCAGGCTCCCCACGATGCCGCAGGCAATACTTACCAGCACGCCGGAGATGAGCGCCGTGCGCATGAAGTCGAAGTGAAGGAAGTCGAACATTTTATTTCCGTTTCAATGCTGATGATATACCCGGTGCGGCAGGCCGTGTGCCACGATGTCCACGGGGCACCCGTAGGCCTTGGTGATGGTCGTTTCGTCAAGCACACCGTCGGGATGGAAAAACAGCTCCCTGTTTACGCACGCAATTGACTTTATGTAGGCCGACACCGCGCCCACGTTGTGCGTGACAAGCAGTACGGTCGTCCCGGCCGAATTCAGCGCATGAAGATATTCGTAAATTTCATCCTGGCCCCGCGTGTCTATGCTCGCGGTGGGCTCGTCCAGAAACAATATGCGCGGACTGGCCACAAGCGCCCGGGCAAGAAGGACTTTCTGACGCTGGCCGCCCGACAAGTCCCCGATGCTTTTATCTTTTAACGCGGCTATTTTCAATTCTTCCAGCACGGCCATCACCTGCCGGCGGTCCTCTTTTGTAAATGAATGAAAAAGACCGCGCTTTCCCATTTTTCCCATGAGCACCACGTCGAACACCGAAATGGGAAAAACGACGTTCGACGAAGTCTCCTGCGGGACATACCCGACGTGCATGCGCGTTTTCTGAGGATGGTTTCCCAACAATTCCACCGTGCCCTGCGCAGGTTCAATAACGCCTAAAATTATTCGCAGGAGCGTTGTTTTGCCGCCGCCATTGGGACCGATAACGCCCACAAAATCGCCTTCCCGTATCGATAGTGATACGTCTTTCAAGACCTGGTCGTTTCCATAGGAAAACCAGACATGAGAAAGGCGGATTACGTCAGGGGTATCATTCATGGTGTTTTACTGCGCCGCAATGGCCTTTGCAACCGAAAGAATATTTCTGGACCAATCATAGGCCAGGTCATCGGCCACCAGCACCTGCGCCTTGAGCTGCCGGGCAATGGTCTGCGCCGACTGACGGGAAAACTGCGGCTGGACAAATATGCAATGAATGGCGTTTTTCCTGGCCACATTAAAAACGTTTTCAAGCTGACGCGGTCCCGGCTCTTTACCTTCAATTTCAATTGCCAGCTGGCGAAGCCCGAATTCGCGGGCAAAATAGGCCCACGACGGATGAAACACCATAAAGGTCTTTTGAAGCCTGCCAGGTGAATCGCACACTAACACCCTGCAGATCGTATCATGAACGCCCGAAATTTCTCCCATAACTGCCTTAAAATTAACGGTATAGATCGGTTCGTGCACGGGGTCCATTTTTATGAGCGCGTCATATATGTGTTTCACCTGTATTTTCACTAACTGGGGCGCGAGCCAGATATGCGGGTCCAGGCCGGGACCATGATCAATGCCACGGCTATGGGCTTGAAGCATTTCAGCCGCTTGGGCCGAATCCGCCGGTAATTTTTCAATTGAGCTGTCGGTATGGATGATGCGCATGGTTTTGTACATAGACGCGAATTTAGGCAGCCAGGCTTTTTCAAACTCCACCCCGATTGAAAAATAGGCCATAGATTTTGACAATTCCTTCATCTGCGATGGCCGCGGTTCATAGGAGTGCGGGGAAGAACCCGGCAGGACCATGACCGATACATCAACAAGATCGCCCCCGATTTTGTCGACAAAGAATTTCTGCGGGAGAATGCTCACGAAAACTTTTAGCTTGTCATTGTGCATGTCCTGTTTTTGGCAAAGCACAAAAACTACTATGCAAAAGGCAATTGTTCCGGTAAGCGCTAGTGGTGTGTTCTTCATATGTTCTTTTTTTAATCGCCGACGGAATATCTCACCTGCTAAAGGGCGGATAAGAAACTCTGAGCTTGAATTATCCACGCGAAACGCATAAATAATTCAAACAGAGTTTCTAATAAAATATAGTATTTTCTAAACAGGATTCTTTTGATTAAAAGGATTTTCCTGATTTTACTAAAGAAAAAGAACGCTTTTTAAATAGCTTCTTCTTATACCCATGATCTCTATTCAAAATGTCAAGAAGCGCTATGGAAGGCAGATTCTCTTCGACGACCTCACCATATCCTTCACCGACCAGCAAAGGGTCGGGCTCATCGGCGCGAACGGAAGCGGTAAAACCAGCCTGCTTCGTCTGATTCTGGGCGTAGAGAAACCCGATAGCGGGGTCGTTGCCATACCCGCGGACCTTACCATCGGCCATTTGCCCCAGGAAGTTGAAGTATTGGGCGATAAATCGCCGCTTTCGATAGTACTTGAGCCTTTCGAGCACCTTCTTAACGTGGAGAGCGCCTATGAATCGATTGCCCAATCGCTTACAGACCACGAAAGCCCGGCATTTAAAAAGGCCATGGGAAAAATCGAAAAACTGCAGGACGATCTGGAATTTCACGATGTTTTTTCCCTTGTTTCACGAGCAAAATCGATCCTTGCGGGGCTGGGAGTGCCTTCCGACAAATGGGAAAGCCCCGTTTCCGCGCTTTCGGGTGGGTATCGAATGCGCGTGGTCCTCGGACGGCTTCTCCTCATGCAGCCGCGCGTGCTTTTACTCGACGAACCCACCAATCATCTTGACATCGATTCCCTCGTCTGGCTCGAAAAATTCCTTGAACGTTTCAGTGGTACGCTCATCGCGGTGAGCCATGACCGTGAGTTCCTCAACCGGATGACGCGCTGTACCGCGGAAATCCATAATGGCGGGATAACCGTTTACAAAGGAAATTACGACGGATACATGGCCTTTAAAACGGAACGGGAAGAGTCCCTGAAAAACACGTCCCGGAACCTTGAACGGAAAATAGCCCAGACCGAACGCTTTATCGAGCGGTTCAGGGCAAAGGCCAGCAAGGCGTCGCTGGTGCAATCGCGAGTCAAATTATGCGAATCGCTTAAGGAAGACCTGCCGGCGCTCCCTGAAAACACCAAGACTATCCATTTTTCTTTTCCGCTATCGCGGCAAAGCGGGGGCGTTCCCCTTAAAACGGAACGGATATCGGTGGCGTACGATGGCGGAATGCCTGTGTTTTCCGACCTGAGTTTTACGGTGACCAGGGGAGACAAAATCGCCGTGGTCGGGCCCAACGGCACGGGAAAGACCACGCTGCTCAAAGTGCTTGCGGGGCAAATTGCGCCCGTGGAAGGCGCGCTTACCATCGGCCACAACGCCGACATCCGCTATTTCGGTCAGCATGTCCTCGAACACCTGCGGCCTGAAAAAACGCTTTTCGAAACGATTGCCGACGCCAGCGGCTCGGGCGAACGCACGTATATCCAGAACATGCTCGGGGCATTTCTTTTTTCCGGCGAAGACGTCAATAAAACCGTTTCCGTGCTTTCCGGCGGTGAAAAGTCGCGGCTCGCGCTCGCTACCATTTTGTCTAAAACCGGGAACGTGCTCATTTTGGACGAGCCAACCAACCATCTTGACATCCAATCCATCGAAATTCTGGCCCGCGCGCTTGAGGAGTTTACCGGCACGGTGGTTTTTGTTTCGCACAACGAATATTTTATTTCCCGTGTCGCAAACCGCATCATCGAAATGAGGCCGGGGGTTTTCAGGGACTTTTCCGGGACCATTGCTAAGTATCATTCCTATCTGGAGGCGGGCTATTTTAAAGATGAGGATGCATTGTTCAGACCGGGAACCGGTCCGGCAGAAAGCGAAATGTCCGATAAAAAAATGCGCATACAGACTCGGGAAGCGCGTAAACAGTTCGACCGGAAAATTGAAAAAATCGAAAATGAAATCGAACTAAAAGAGAAAGAAATTAAAAATTTAACCGCGGTATTGCATGATCCTGCTCATTCAAGCAATTTTGAATTATTACACGAAACCATGCAAAAGCTCGATGCCGTGAAGAAAACAAACGAAGAACTCGTAGGCGAATGGGGAAAATTACAGGAAAAAATGGAAGAATGATGGCCACAAGTAATCAGAAAAAGGCGCCTTCGGAAAGCTCTTTCGCAGGATTGTACATCGACCAATCCATCTGTACATTTTGCGCCGGATGCTCTTCCGTATGCCCGGTCATGGCGATCCAGGTGCGCGACAGTTCGAGCGAAATTTCCGGCGGGTGCATCGATTGCGGCAACTGTGTGACATTCTGTCCTGTTTCGGCAATCAAGGGCGGAAGCGGGGCAGGCCAATGAAGGCTTATGACGCAGTGGTGGTAGGCGGGAGCATCGCCGGGCTGTACGCGGGAATGAAACTGGCGCGCGGCGGGATGAGCGTCTGCATTATCGATCGTAAAAGCACCGTCGGCATCCCCGTCCGCTGCGGTGAAGCGACCGGAAATATGACGGAACTAGCGAGGTTTTTTCAGCCGCAAAAATCGTGGGTCGCGCGGGAAATAGGCGGATGCGCGCTCCATATCAACGACTCTTTCTGCGTCAAGCAGGCGGTCCGCGACGCCGGGGTCGTTCTTCACCGCGATAAGCTCGAACAGGGGCTTGCGGACGAAGCCGGAAAGCTAGGCGCGACAATTCTTCTTGATGCCGTTGTGACCGGCCTTCACGAAAACCATTACGGGAAATGGGACGGAGTGGCCATCGAAAACGGCAGCGTTATGGCCGGGCGTTACATAATCGGCGCCGATGGGTGCGAAAGCAAGGTCGGCCAATGGGCGGGGATCACGCGGCCGCTTTCGCTTGATGAAGCTGCTAGCTCGATCGAATACCATGTGGAAAGCGATTATTGCAATGACGGGTTTCTGCATTTTTTCATGGGGTCTTCGGTCATCATGCCGGGCTATATATGGGTCTTTCCCAAGGGCGACAAACACGTCCTCGCGGGCGGGTGCCTGTATGGATGCCCGCGGGAAACACCAAAAGTAAAGCATTTCGTCGACGAATTCATCAAACGCCGCATGCCCGGCGCGCGCTGCCATTCCATGATCACCGGGTGCGTGCCGGTGACCCTGTGCCCGCGTGAACTGACAAAGCGCAATGTCCTGGTCATCGGCGACGCGGCCAGGCAATCGAACCCTCTTTCCGCCGGCGGGATCATGAACGCGCTTGAAGCGGCCGACCTGGCCGCCAATGCGGTGCTTGCCTGCAACGGGGACCACCGGAAGCTCAAAGTATATTCACGGCAATGGGCCCGCAACCAGCGGCGGCAGCAGAAAGTGTTTCGCCTTCTTCGCGACATCGTTGTCAATTCCTCGGACAACGAAATCACCTCTCTTGCGCGGAGGGCGTCGCGTCTTTTCAAAGGCGAAATCGACAGGTCGAAGCCATTCAAACTGCCGGTTATGGCGACATTCCGTCTTATTATGAACGTATTGCCGAAAGCAATCCGCCATTGCCGCGCGCTTGCCGGCTGATTGTTTTAATTAACCGGTGGATACGAAGGCAAAAATTATATTTTGACCGGAATTCTTCCGATTAAAGGGATTCCCATGATTTTACTGAAGAAAAAACCTTTGTTTTTTTGTAAATTCATTTACATTGGGGTTCTAAACTAAGTTAACCAAAGAATATCACACCTATGTCAAAGTTCAAAGGCAAAGCCCTGCTGCCCACACAATTCGTTTTCAAATATGTCGTTCCAGCTCTTTTTTCCGACATTAATCAATGGCAGATGGTCCCTCACCAGGTGCGTAAATATTTCCTGCCCCACCGTCCCGACAAAGACATTCCCGTTGGGCAGATTTCCCTGCGCGTCAACGAAGTGTGCAATCTGCGGTGCAGGTCGTGCGGTCAATGGGGGGAAAACGGGCATATCCGCACCCGGCTTGAGAAGGGCGAGAAACTTGCACAGCTCGATTTCGACGTGGTCAAGCGCGTCGTGTTCGAAACGCGGCGGGACAAGCCATACTACTACATTTGGGGCGGCGAGCCAACCATGTGGAAACCCCTGCTGCCGCTTTTTCAGGAACTGGCGAAGTACAAGCTTTTAGGGTCGATCGTCACCAACGCGCAGGCGCTCGACCCTATTTTAGAGGACCTCATCGACACGGGCGCCCTCTCGGTGCTTTTTTTAAGTCTTGACGGATGGGATGCACAGTCGCAGAACCTCATGCGTTCGCCCGCCGGAGGAAAAAAGGCCGACAATTTCGAGAAAGTCATGGCCGTCATCCAGAAAACCCATGAAATCAAGTTCCGCAGAAAATCAAAATTCCCTTTGATAATCCCCATTTCTGTGATCTCCAACGACAACTACACGCATCTTGCCGACATTCACCGACTCGTTCTCGATACCACCCAGTTACATCCTTATTACTTCGGGTGGTTCATTACCGAAGAGCGCGCGGCCCTGCATGAAAAGGTCTTCAAGGAGCGTTTCGGGTTCGCGCCGAAAAACCATCGTGGATATTTAAAATCATGCTTCAACGACGTTGACCCGCATATCGCCGCCCGGCAAATAGCCGAAATCATCCGCATGTCGCAAGGCCACGCATCTGTGCCCCAATTTCTGCCCGACATTACCACGGAAGCCCAGATCCGCCGTTACTACAGCGACCACGCGTGGGACTGCGGTTATCCCGAATGCGAAAGCATTTACTTCATCGCGGAAATCTCTCCCGATGGCCGCGTTACGCCGTGCCGCGACTACCAGGACTATTCAGCCGGCAATATCAACGAACAGTCCTTCTACGACATTTGGAACGGTGAGAAATTCAAAACGTTCAGGAAAGAGATGCAAAAAGGGCTCATGCCCGTATGCACCCGCTGTTGCGGGTTGCAGGGATTTTAAGGAAACACCTAATTGAACGTAATGTCCTATTTCAGCGACTTACCGAAGCAATTAATAATTTTCCTTCTAATTTATGCGTTTTCTTTGTCGGGTGCGTTTTATAATCATGTATCAGACATTATCAAATTCGGTTTCTTACCCTATCATCAGGTTCCTCTTTGGTTGAATATTTATTGGACTTCACTGACGTTTATTGAGCCAATTGCGATCATAGCGATTGTCTTGAAAAAAAATATCGGCATTTATCTTTGCATGGCAATAATAGTTTCCGACGTTATAATAAATTTCTTTTCAACGCTTGTCTATTTTGGCGGACTACGGCAACTGTTCGATTTTAGATTTATATGTCAAGTTGTATTTATGGCGTTCGTGTTGAGTACCTATAAAGACCTATTGAAAAGGACGGCAAAATGATTTTACACATCACCCCTCGCGAGGCTTGGGAAACATCGGTTCCCGGCGGTTACTATAAACCTTCCTCCTTGAGCTCGGAGGGCTTTATTCATTGTTCGACTATCGAGCAAACAGTGGAAACTGCAAACCAGTTTTATCCAAATCAGCAAGGCTTGGCTCTCCTCTGCATCGATGAGAACAAATTGGAATCCAAGGTAAAATATGAAGGCCCGGCATGCGCTAATGACCAAAGAACCAGCTTGTTGTTCCCGCATATTTATGGACCGCTCAATGCGTCCGCGGTGGTCCGAGTTGTGGAATTTGTTCCCAATGCGGATGGCAAATTCGTGTTACCAGCGGAGATTAATTCTTATTTCAAGGCAAGGAAAATATGATGCTTGGAATTATTGGACTGGGTAGACTCGGTTCCGCGCTGGCTCGCGGTCTTTATATGGAAAACCCTCAAAGGACCCTGTATGGATTTAACCGGAGCGCTGAAAAAGGCAAAATACTATCGGAGAAAGTCCCCACGCTTCATCTGTGCACTTCCGAGGCCGATTTGCTTGAAAAATGCGATTGCGTCTTTCTTTGGACTAATGCCAAGGACGCGGCGATCGTGATGGAGCAAAACGCTTCGTTAATCCGGAAAAAACAGCCTGTTCTTATCAGTTGCACGCCCGGAGTTGCACTTTCGGAGTATACTTCCCGATGGGCGGGAACTCTACCAAATGTCAACATGGCGATTCGAAAGGGAGTGACCCTTGTGCATTACGCGCCTGCGCTCATGGAAACAGATCGCTTATATATTCAAATGGAGCTTGAGCGTGTTGGCGCCGTGTATGAAGCAACCCAACAGGACATCCCGTACCTTTCCGCCCTCTGTAGTTGCGGTCCAGCGCTTTATGCCACGTTCATGGAGCTTTTCGCGGATTCTTTGGCGCAAGCAAAAAACTACAACCGAAACTTTTGTCGCCGGTTAGTTCGGGATACGTTCGTTGGAACCGTCGCTCTCCAAGAGCACGATGGCATAAATGCCGATGAACTGGTTTATCGGGTTGCCCATCCGGGAGGCTCCAGCGAAGCAGGGGTCAAATTTTTAAAGGCATTTCTTCCCGAAGCTTTTGAGAAAATGCTGATTTCGATGAATAAATGGGGCGAAACCGCACAAAGGCAAAAGGAAAATAAATTCGATAACGATGTGATCATTACCGATGCGAATTTCGAAGACGCCCGGACAATCCTGTCATTGCAAAAAAGGGCTTATATTCAGGAAGTTGAAAAAGCGGGCGATGATTTCGGCATTCCTCCCATGCGGCAAACGCTTTCCGAAATGGAGGACGATTTCAAGCATTACGTTATCTTGAAAGCGATGAAGCAATCGCTTATCGTTGGCTCGGTAAGAGCGCGGATGAATGATGAAACATGCTATATCGGGCGGCTTATCGTTGAGCCCATTTTTCAACAAAAAGGACATGGATCTTCTTTAATGAAATCAATAGAGGCGCGTTTTTCCCAGGCCAGGGAATTCGAGCTATTTACAGGAGAGAATAGTCCCGAAGACATCCTGTTTTATTCAAAAAGAGGATATACATTAATAGAGCATTTTACGGGTCCAAACGGATTAAAGCTCGTGAAAATGAGGAAACCAGGCCATTGGACAAAGGGAGAAAATGATTCATATGCTTAAATTTCCCTACTATCGCCGTTCCTTTCATGCGATGAGGCGAATGTATAATCGTATTTACCGTTTTTACGGAAGCATTGAAAAATCGCTGGACCCCAAGATCGATGCTATAGTGCTCCAAAAAATCGCGCCGCTTCCCGATGCAACCGAGTCAACGGCTCTTGAATACGCGTGCGGTTCCGGTCTTCTTTCCCTTAAGCTGGCGCGATATTTCAAATCGGTCTTTTCGCGCGACCTTTCAACAGGCATGCTCATGCGCGCCCGTGCGCGGGCTCGGCAGGCCGGTGTTTCCGTTTCTTTTTCCGAAGGCAATATTCTTGATATCAGCGAACAACCTAAATCGTATGATTATGTTTTTGTCTCGTTTGCGTTGCACCTGTTTCCACCGGAAACCGAAAAAGAAATTCTCGCGAAACTTAGTAGTGTAGCCCGAAAGGCTGTTGTCATTATAGATCATGGGCGAAAATGGAAATTGAGCGCGGCTCTTGTGGAATGGTTTGAAGGCGAGTACTATGACAAGTTCATCAAACAAGATTTTGAACCCATCGCACGGGAAATTGGGCGCCGCTCATTTCAGGAAGACCAGATTGAAGACTGTACTGTTTTGACTTTTTATCAATAAGAAGGAGGTAGTTCAATGAAACTCTCAAATCTTCAAAAGTTCGGCGGGGTTTCCCTTATTGTGGGGTCTTTATGCTTAACTGCCTATTCGGCGTTCTTTTTCATGCTATTGCCAATTGGTAAAGTTCGCCAGGACATGACGCTCGGGATTTTAAACCCGAATTGGACATGGATCGGCATGACTGCCCTTTTCGGAGTGGTCCTCATGATGTTCGGGTTTACGGCAGTTTACTCGAAATTGTTCAAGGAATCCGGCGCTCTTGGATTCTTTGGGTATATTTTCGTAGAAATCGCCTACCTGCTTCAGGCATGTAAAGTAACATGGGAAGTTTGCCTTTATCCGGTGATTGCCCGGAATCAATCTTCCGCTCTCCTATTCAAAGAATCCATTCTCAAGCATAGCTTCGCGTTCATTGCTTTCAGATCCGTTGCCTCACTCTCAATTTTACTTGGAATCGTTCTTTTTTGCGTAATGCTCATCCGTTCTAAAGAGTTCCCAAAAAGCGCGGGAATCCTTATTTTCATTGGGGCTTTATTATACGGTTTTGGGCCGATGCTTACCATATCCATGGCGATGGGCGGGATTATTATACTTTCAATAGGATGTTTCCAGGTGGGATTGAAATTAATCAACCAACCCGAATAATCGAAAGGCGTCTGAATCTGGATGGTCTGGAATACAATAAATAGAAGCTGAAAACAATGGTTTCAAATCATAAACAATACATTAAATAAAAGGGAACATACATTGAACAATCGATTAAAGAAACAAATTGATTTTATAGTCGAAATCGACAAATTGAAATCAATTTTTAGACAGTCAAAACTTGCTCACGTTTCACGATTTGAAAATGATACTGAACATTCTTGGCATATTTCGGTAATGGCCATTTTATTGCTTGAACATGCCAACGATAAAGCAATCGATTTGATAAAAATACTAAAAATGGTCTTGATTCACGATATTGTGGAGATAGATGCCGGGGATGTTATTATCTATGATCTACAGAGGCGTAAAGAGATTATTGAAAAAGAAAACGCCGCGGCTCAAAGGCTGTTTGGAATTTTACCTGGCGATCAACGCGATGAGTTTATTTCTTTGTGGAAAGAATTTGAGGCCAAAGAAACAAATGAAGCTAAATTTGCCGGAGCTGTCGATAGAATAGAACCGATTTTGCTGAATTATTTAAATCAAGGATACACCTGGCAAAAAAACAATATTAATTCAAAACAAGTATTTGAAAGAAATCGTCAAATTCAGGAAGCATCTTCTGTATTGTGGGAGTATGTAAAAGGGATTATTAATGAGTCCGTGGAAAAAGGATATCTGAAAAATGAGTAAAAAAGCGCCGCAATCCACGGCGGAAGAAAACAACTGTAAAAGGCGGTATCGTAATCCGGAAGTTTCAATTTCGGACATAATAAAATAGGACGCATTTTACCTATCGACCGACCATGATATTTCCAGTACACATAAAAATTAATTTTTAGGAAAGAACCGGCAAAAACGATATTATAGTTAAAGGTGTGGCATGAAATTACAACGAATTTATCTGGATACTTCGGTTTTCGGAGGATGCTTTGAGCCGGAATTTTCTCCATGGTCCATGGGTTTGTTACGGGATATAGAAAACGGACTTTTTCGGGCGACTACCTCCGAGATTATCGCCTTTGAAATTGAAGCAGGAGCCCCGGGTAAAGTTAAGGAGAAATTCAGTCAATTTCTTCAGCTTTGTTCCCCTGAAATTATTTCTGCATCGGACGAGGTTTTAACGCTTGTTGATGCCTATGTAAATCATGGCATTTTAACACAAAAATTCCGTAATGATATGCTGCATATTGCGCTTGCAACCGTTCATGGCGTGGATGTTGTTGCAAGTTGGAATTTTAGACATATTGTCCGTTTTGAAAAGATTGTAAAATTTAATGCCGTAAATCTTGAATTCGGTTATCATCAAATAGCGATTCATTCGCCGAGGGAGATAACAACCTATGGAAAAGATTAATGCAGTGGAAATGGTCAGAAAAATCCGCGATAAACAATATGAAGAAACAAAAAAAATGTCCAGGACGGATTTGCTAAAATATTTTAATAAAAATGGCGGAAAGGCCTTATTAAAACTTCGGAAAAATAATCGTGCTCCAAAAACATCACACACACCCGCATTATAAAAGATATCTTGCAGGGTGCTGGTATTGTTTTCCCTTCGTGCGTTTACGTGGCAACGCATATTGAAAAACCCGGAAAGGTTGTCCATCATTCGAGGTTTTTTATGCATCTTATGCCGGAATCCTCGAAGACCCCGCTACAGGCTCAGCGGCAGGGCCTTTAGTAGTTGGCTATCTGCTGAAATACGGCATATTTGGCAGTAAATTCGAACTGATAAATGAACAAGGATATGAGATGAATCGACCTTCCAAAATGTTCATGAAGGGTGTAATTTCGAACAATGAATATGGCATTTTTATCGGCGGTTGCTGTGCGTACCTTAATAAAATCCGCCGTCTCGTCGGCGATATTACCGCTCAGCAGCTAACGTACGTTGACTGCGCGGTCACTGATAACATCGGTATCTTTATGCCTGTTGCCAGCTGAACTAAAATAATTTTTAACCATTAAACATGGAGGCTACTATGAAGACCATCGAAGAAATCCGTGAATTTACCAACCAGAACCCGGCCACATGGGTCGCCACGGCGGTTGGCGATCAGCCGCATCTGCGCGCCATGGCAATGTGGTTTGCCGATGCGACCGGTTTTTATTTCCATACCGGCTCTCAG